>ERZ772875.251-NODE-251-length-66249-cov-8.878675_pt1 | contig 66249 bp, 51 predicted proteins | sample MGYA00580585_ERZ772875 | MGnify/ENA primary metagenome ERZ772875 (study PRJEB29015, sample SAMEA2737736) | human gut metagenome | biome: human gut; feature: human-associated habitat; material: faeces | place: China | collected 2012 ... | reverse complement strand
CCGGAAGCCACCGCCTGTGCGGATTATGAACTGTGGAACAAACGAATGGGTCGTTATGTTCGCCGGGGTGCGAAAGGTATTGCCCTCATTGACCACTCCGGGGATGCTCCCAGGCCCCGGTATGTGTTTGATGTAGCGGACACCCGCGGCACAGCGCGCTCCCGCAGCCTCTACCTCTGGGAATTCCGCCCAGAGCATGAGCGGGTTGTTCCCCATGCTTTGGAGCAGCAATACAGTATCCGGTATGCCGGCGATTTCGCCGACCAACTGGAACAGATTTGTTCGGTGAAGGTTACCGAATACTTCCTTGCCCATGAGCAGGACATTCTCGGCATCGTTGACGGATCGTATCTGGAACAGTATCATGACTATGACAAAGGCGTGGCATTCCTCAACGCCGCTGCCGTCAGCACGACCTATATGCTGCTGTCCCGGTGCGGTCTGGCAGAAAATGCCCACTTTGGCCCGGAGGACTTTATGCCGGTGTTCGACTTCAACACGCCCCAGACGGTAGAAGCTCTGGGAAGTACCGTCAGCGGCATCAGCGAAGAAATCCTCCGCAATATCGAAGTCACTATTAAGAAATACGAACGTGAAAAGCTGTCTGAAAGGAGCTATGAAAATGGACAAACTGACCTACATCCGCAGCGGGGATTATTGGATTCCCAATCTGAGCCTGTCCCAGCAGGAGAACAAGAACCTGGGCAAGTACGGGAGGATGCGGAAGAAGTATCTACAGGAGCATCGCCCGGTGCTGTGGAACCGACTGATCCTGTCGGAGCAGCTGTATCCCCATCTGCGGGAGATCGACGAGACGGCGAACAGGCGGTTGGAGCAGATGGTAATAGGGGCAGAAATAGAAAAAGCCCGCTGACCGAAATCAGCGGGCTTAAATCATATGAACTTATCGTATGCGATCGGAACTTGTCTGCAATCGCAGAATTTCAAACGCATTTTTGGCGTAAGCTCGGAGTAAATTGGCGTAAGTTGTGGCGTAAGCACCGACAATTTTGGGGCAATCAATAGAGCTTTGCGCCTGCCGGAATGTGAGGATCAACCATCAGCAAATGCAACTTTTCTTCGCCGTTTTCGTGATGCACGGCAGAGATGAGCATACCACAGGAATCGATGCCCATCATGGGGCGGGGCGGGAGATTGGTGATGGCGATGCAGGTCTTTCCAACCAGCTCTTCCGGCTCATAATACTCGTGAATTCCGCTCAAAATGACCCGATCTACGCCGGTTCCGTCGTCCAAAACGAACTTTAAGAGCTTTTTGGACTTCTTCACAGCTTCGCATTCCTTGACCTTTACGGCACGGAAATCACTCTTGGAGAAGGTGTCAAAATCGACCTGATTCTGGAACAGCGGCTCGATCTGAACATTGGAAAAATCGATCGGCTCGTCCTTAATCTCGATCTCGACCGTACCCTTAGCTCCGCCGATGATACCGACTTCCTCAGGCTTTTTCTCCGACTTGGGAGTGTCCAAAGGTTTCATTGTCGGGAAAAGCAGAACATCGCGGATGGAGGCGCTGTCGGTCAGGAGCATCACGAGGCGGTCGATGCCGAAGCCGAGGCCGCCTGTAGGCGGCATGCCGTACTCCAGTGCATTGATGAAGTCATAATCCACCTGCGCACGGCAATCCGGCTCAATGGACTTGCGCTCGGCGACCTGACGCTCGAAGCGGCCGCGCTGGTCGATCGGGTCGTTCAGCTCGGAGAAGGCGTTGCCGAACTCCGTGGCATTGATGAAGTACTCAAAGCGCTCCGTGAACGCGGGGTCATCCGGTTTGCGCTTGGCAAGCGGGCTGATCTCCACCGGATAATCATAGATAAACGTCGGCTGGATGAGCTTTTCTTCGACGAATGCATCGAAGAACTCCGCCAGAATGGCACCCTTCGTCGGGACCTCGGGCAGAGTGACATTGTGCGCCTTCGCGCTGGCGATGGCGTCCTCGTCCGTCTTCCAGTCGCGGAAGTCCACACCGCTGTACTTCTTCACGGCGTCGATCATGGTCAGGCGCTCCCAGTGGCCCAGATCGATCTCGTGGCCCTGGTACGGCACGACGAGGCTGCCGCAGACATTCTGCGCGACCTGCTTCATCATGTCCTCGACAAGGTCCATCATGCCATGGAAATCCGTATAGGCCTGATAAAGCTCGATGGTGGTGAACTCGGGGTTGTGCTTCGGGTCCATGCCCTCATTACGGAAGATACGGCCGACCTCATACACGCGGTCCATGCCGCCGACAATGAGGCGCTTGAGGTACAGCTCCGTCTCGATGCGGAGGACCATATCCATATCCAGCGTGTTGTGGTGGGTATAGAACGGGCGCGCAGACGCGCCGATCTCAAACGGCGTCAGGATCGGGGTATCGACCTCGAGAAAGCCGCGCCCATCGAGGAAGCTGCGCAGCTCGCGCAGGATAAGGCTGCGCTTCACGAACGTGTCCTTAACGTCGGGGTTCACGATGAGGTCCACATAGCGCTGGCGATAGCGGGTCTCAAGATTCGTCAGGCCATGGAACTTGTCCGGCAGCGGCAGCAGAGCCTTGGCAAGCAGGACGACCTCGTGCGCGCGCACGGAGATCTCGCCGCGCTGCGTGCGGAACACATCGCCATGCACGCCGACGATATCACCGATGTCGAGCTTGCGGCAGCGCTCGAACGTCGCTTCGTCCATCTCGTCGATCTTCAAATAGATCTGGATACGCCCGACGGCATCCTGAAGGTCGCAGAACATGACCTTGCCCATGCCGCGCTTCGTCATCAGGCGGCCGCTGACGGAGACTTTCTTTCCCTCCATCTGCTCGAAGTTTTTCTTGATCTCGGCGCTGTTGCTGGTAAATTCAAACTTTGTCTGTGCGAAGGGATTCTGCCCCTCCTGCTGAAGCTGCGCGAGCTTTTCCCGGCGGATGCGGACCTGATCGACCATGGAAAGCTCGGGCTGCTGGGTATTCTTAGCCACGGTATTCCTCCTGTGTTATCGTTCTACGGAAAGGATCTCAAAACGGATCGTGCCGACCGGGGCTTCCACCTCGACGGTCTGGCCGATGTGCTTGCCAAGCATGGCGCGGCCGAACGGAGAGTCGTCCGAAATGCGGGACTCCATGGGGTTGGCCTCCTGCGAGCCGACGATAGCATACGTCGCCTCTTCCTCCAGATCAAGGTCGCGGACCTTCACGGTGCAGCCAAGGCCGACGACACCGGCGCGCTCCTGCTCGGCGCTCTCATCGATCACGACAGCATGGGACAGAATGTTCTCGACCTCCGCAATGCGGCCGTACAGCTTGGCCTGCTCATTTTTCGCTTCATCATATTCACTGTTCTCGGAAAGATCGCCGAAGGAGCGGGCTTCCTTGATCTGCTCCGCGACTTCCTTCTCGCGCGTGGTTTTCAGATAATTGAGCTCTTCCTCGAGCTCCTTCAGACGTTCTCTGGTCAGCTTAAATTCTTTTGCCATTCCATGTTCCTCCCAAAATCAGGCAAAGCCCGTTCATTCGTTGTGATTATAGAGGATTGCCGCCGCACTTGTCAAGGGTTTCCTTGCGTCAGGGCCGCGATGGCCGCCTGCAGCTGCGCATCCTCGCTTTTTTCGAGCGCATTGGAGTAAATTTTCAGGTAGGTGTCGTCATCGACCTCGACCGGGATATCCGGCGTGATGCCGACGCCCGCCAGCGTGACGCCGTGCGGGGTCTGATAATGGCCGGTCGAAACGGCGACAGCAGAGCCGTCGCTCAGGACGAAGGTCTGCTGATAATTTGCCTTACCAACCGTCTGCGTGCCGACGACGGTGCCGACGCCGTATTCCTGCAGCGCCGCAGCAAAGAACTCGGCGGCGGAATAGGAATCTCCGTTCACGAGAACGGCCATCGGCAGCTCGACGCAGGACGCATCGGAATAATCGATATCCTCGTTGCCCTTATAGTCCACGGAGCGGAACAGTGGGCCCTCCGGCAGGAGATAATCCAGCAGCTCCACAAGCTCATCCTTGTGGCCACCCGGATTGAAGCGGACGTCAAACAGCAAAGACGTCGCGCCCTGCTCCTGCAGGGACTCGATGGCGGCAATGGACTTTTCGGCGCAGCCGGAATCGAAATTGTTGATCTTCAGATAGCCGACATTTCCGTCCAGCAGCTCGGCCCGGACGACCTCCACCTCGATGGTCGCGCGCGTGACCGTGACGTCGAACGTCTCGCCGCCGCGCTGCACCGTGAGCGTCAGGCTCGTGCCCTCCTCACCGCGGACGCGATTGCGGGCCTCCTCCATGCCGAGCTCCTTCATATTGGCGCCGTCAATGGCAAGGAGCATATCGCCGATCTGCAGCCCGGCTGCCTCGGCAGGGCCGCCCGGTGTGACGGAGGCAACGGTGAATCCGGCATCGTCCTCATTTTCCAGACGGATGGTCACGCCAATGCCGACATAGGCGTTGGCATTCTGCTCCTGATAGGCGGCAAGCTCACCGGCGCTGATGTAATAGCTCCAGCGGTCGCCCGTCGCAGACACGGCAGCGGCGGCCAACTCGTCGCCGAGCTTTGTATGATCCAGCCCATCGACATAGCGTGCGTCGAGCAGGGCCACGACCTCCTGCACCTTGGCAAGATAGTCATCGCCCGACGTACTCTTCTGTCTGCTCTGCAGGAGCGTCATGCCCGCAAGCGTCAGTGCAAACACGACGACGGCCGTGGCCAGGCAGCAGACGACATAGGGCAGGAGTCTTTTCTTCTTTGGTTTTTGGGGTTCGGGACGGAGCTCCTCCGGTCCCATGGGGGTCTCGTTGGGTTCCATAGGTCCTCCTTTACGGCCGACACCCCGCCGAAGCGGGGTGAGAGTGTCGGAGAAATTGATTTAGGCTGATTCGCCGTCGGCAGGCGGCGAATTCTGCGAGGCTTTTTCACGCGGATTCCGCCGGAGCGGGGTCAGCATCCGATCTCAGCGGATGCTGACATAGTCCATCGGGTTGACGGTGGCACCGTTGTAGAACATCGTGAAATGCAGGTGCGGGCCGGTGGAGTAACCGGTCGAGCCGACATAGCCGATGAGATCGCCCTGATTGACATAGTCGCCGGACGAAACGGTATAATGCGTCATGTGGCCGTAGAGCGACGAGAAGCCGTCGCCGTGGTTGATCGTGACATAGTAACCATAGCCGGATGAGAACGTTGCGGTCGTGACCGTACCGCTCTTCGTGGCATAGACGGGCGTTCCCTGCGCAACAGCAAGGTCAACGCCGTTATGGAAGCGATAGCCGCCGTCGATCGGATGATAGCGATAGCCATACGGGGATGTAATCACAACACCGCTGCCCGCCGGAAGCGGGAAGAGGAAGCCGCCGGCGTTTGTGCCGCCATTGCCGCCGCCGTTGTTGCCGCCGTTGTTGCCACCGTTATTGCCGCCGCCATTGTTGTTATTGCCGCCGTTATTGTTGTTCTTGGCGGCTTCTTCCTCAGCACGCTTGGCATCGGTGTATTCCTTTTCTTTTTCGGCAATCTGCTCCGTCAGATCCTCGAGCATGGCCTCATAGGTCTCGTTTGTCTCGCGCAGCAGGTCTGCATCGGAGACAAGCTCCTGCAGCAGCTCGTCGGAATCGGCGCGCTTGGCCGTGAGCGTCTCCTGCGCGCTGGCAAGCTCAGTCTTCTTCTCCTCGAGAGAGACCTTCTCCCCTGCCAGCTCCTCCTTGGCGGAGAGGACCTCCGTGGCGATCTGGCGCATGTTCTCGAGCATACGCTGGTCGCTCTGAGCAATCTCCTCGACCATGGAAACGCGGTTGAGCATTTCGGAGAACGTCTTTGCGCCGAAGATGATGGACCAGTACGACACGTCGCCCTGCTCCTGCATGGCGCGGATGCGCTGCTTATAGCGGTCGAGCAGGTCGTTCTGATCAGTCTGGAGCTGGTCAAGCTCCGCCTGCTTTTCGGCGATGAGCAGATTGTACTGACGGATCTGCTCGTTCAGATTCTCGACCTCCTGCCGCGTCAGCTCGATCTCCTGATCGATCTGCGCCTTCTGCTCCACGACATTGAGCGTCTGGGTATTGTTTGCGGCGATCTGTGCCTCGAGCTCCTGCTTCTTCTGGTCAAGCTCATCCTGCTTCGATTCCAGGCCGCTGATCTCCGTGCGGATATCCGCGGAATTGGCCGCGAAGACCGTAACAAGCAGACCTGTCAGGATCGCAGCGGCCAGCAGCAGCGCGATGACGGAGATGATGACTCTTCTGTACTTATACATAGTATACCCTCCTGTGCGCGTATTTCAGACCTTCAGGAATTTCCGGATGGACATCAGGCTGCCCACAACGCCGATCAGCAGACCCGTGACCACGCACACCAGCGCGACCGGCAGAGCGACCGTGCTGAACGAGACGACGTGGAGGAAGCTGAGCTGGCCGGAGCTTGCAATGGCGCCGCGGATGGCCTCGTACAGGCCCCACTCGAGGAAGAACGAGCACACGGCGCCCAGCAGGCCGAGGATGAAGCCCTCGACCACAAACGGCAGACGGATAAAGCCATTCGTTGCGCCGACCATGCGCATGATGGCGATCTCCTCGCGGCGGTCGAACATGGCAAGCTTGATCGTATTGGAAATAATAATGAGCGACACGATGAGCAGCACGGCAGCGATGCAGGCCGAAACAATGGACAGCACGTTGCGGATCGTGGACATGGCGTTGGCGACCGTCGGATCGGAATAGATGGTCGCAACGCCGGGCACCTGCTTCAGCGCGTCGATGGTCTCCTGCAGCTTGGAGTTGTCCTCCAGCGTGACGATGTACTGGTCGCGCATGGTTTCGGCGGTCACGCCGTCGTACATGACGGCGTCATATTCCTTGACGAACGTCTGCAGAGCCTCCTCGCGGGAGATGAAGCGGGCATCCGCGACATTGTCGATCAGATTGATACGGGAGCCGACGCTCTTGGCCTCGGCCTCGGTGTAGCTCTCGTCGATGCAGATGAGGACCTCGTTCTCCTTCTGCAGATCGTCGACGATCAGGCCGATGTTATAGGTGATAAGGCCGAAGCTCGTGACGATCACGAGGCAGGCCACGGTGATGCAGACTGCGGCAAAGGACATGAAGCCGTGCTTGAAGATCGCCTTCGTGCCCTCGCCAACGAGAAAGCTGAAATTATTGTGCTTCATAGCTGTAATACCCGTCCATTCCGTCGCTGACGACTCTGCCCTCGTCGATGGCGACTACGCGCTTGGTGAAGCGGTCCACCAGGCCCTTTTCGTGCGTAACGACCATGACCGTCGTGCCGAGCGCATTGATCTGCTCGAGCAGGAGCATGATCTCAAACGAACGCTGCGGGTCGAGGTTGCCGGTCGGCTCATCGGCGATGATCATCGTCGGATTGTTGATGAGCGCGCGGGCAATGGCCACACGCTGCTGCTCGCCGCCGGACAGCTCGTTCGGCAGACGGCGGCCCTTGTTCTCCAGCCCGACCAGCTCCAGCACATAGGGCACGCGCTTTTTGATCTCCTTTGGCGCTGCGCCGATGACGCGCATGGCGAACGCGACGTTCTCATAGACCGTCTTGTTCTCAATGAGGCGGAAGTCCTGGAAAATAACGCCGAGCGTGCGGCGCATATAGGGGATGGACGCGCGCTTGATGGACTCGAGCTGATAGCCGTTAACCAGCACCGAGCCGGACGTCGGTTTGAGCTCCGCCGTCAACAGCTTGATGATGGTAGACTTGCCGGAGCCGGACGGACCGACCAGAAACACGAACTCGCCGTCATCAATGTGCATATCGATGCCGTTGAGCGCGTGCGTGCCGGTCTCATATGTTTTTGTGACGTTTACCAAATCGATCATAAATCACACCAGTTTCTTACTCAACTATTATTAAATATTGAAATGTCCGTACCAACGGCGCTGCAGCCGTGCAGCGTTCCGCGGAAGATCAGATCATACGGTTGTCGCGGGAGGCCAGATACTTCTTGACCATGAGGGCGACCTTGAAGATGATGGCATCGTCGAACTCGCGCAGGTCGAGCCCCGTGAGCTTCTTGATCTTCTCCAGACGGTAGACCAGCGTATTGCGGTGGACGAACAGCTTGCGGGAGGTCTCGGAGACGTTCAGGCTGTTCTCAAAGAACATGTTGATGGTGAACAACGTCTCCTGATCGAGCGACTCGATGGAATTCTTGCGGAAGACCTCGGAGAGGAAGATCTCGCACAGCGTGGTCGGCAGCTGATAGATCAGGCGGCCGATGCCAAGGTTTTCATAATTGATGACGGTCTTTTCGGTATCGAAGACCTTGCCGACCTCGATGGCGACCTGCGCCTCCTTGTAGGAATCGGCCAGCTCGCGCAGATGCTCGGAGATCGTGCCGATGCCGATGGTCGTGCGCACGAACAGCTCGGACTTCAGCCGCTCCTCAATGGTGCGGCCGACGCGGGTCAGCTCCTCGCCCGTCGTGTCCGCCGGGACCTGACGCACGAGCGCGATATCCGTCTCGTTGACATTGATGACAAAGTCCTGCTGCGTGTCGGGGTACATGCTCTGCAGCAGCTCCACGACGGCCACGTCCGAACGGCCGACCTGCCGGACGAGATAGACCGCGCGCGGCAGCTCCGTCGGGAAATGCAGCTCCTTCGCGCGGATATAGATGTCGCCCGGAAGGATGTTGTCCGTGATGATGTTCTTGACGAAGGTCCCTTTGTCGTGCTTTTCTTCATAATAGGCCTTTGCGGAATTCAGGGAGACCTGCGTCATGCGCACAAGCATCTCGGCCTGTGCGTCCGTTCCGAGCACAAAGGCGGAGTAGCCATAGGCAGGGTTCCAGCCCTTGAGCGCGTAGAACGTATACGGCTCCTCACGCACGGGGTTCTCCAGCATGGCGGCCACCGCCGTGGCGGCATCCGGCCACTTTTCGCCGATGAGCGTGGTATCGCTGCAGGAGATGACATTCCCTTCTGCATCGATCACACCGATGGTGGTCTGTGCGGCTTCGCTGAGCTGGAGCAGTACGCCCTGAAACATACGACTTGACATAAGCCGTCCTCCTTACGCCAAAGACAAAATGTCGATATTCGGCAAAATTATGCTAGTATCATACTATTTTTTTCGGCAGAATGCAATAGGTTTTCGGCATTTTATTTCAAATCATAGGTGCTTTTTTATGGAAGATTCCGACTTTTTTGTTAAATTATCCAGTTTTTCAGAGCATATTTCTAATTTTTTGTACAAGTTTTTCCAGATAGGCTTCGTCAAATTCCACAGTTTCCAAAAGTCGAATTTCGCCGCATGTCAGCTCGCGTGTCATTCCCATTGGGAGCGCTCCAAGCTCGAGTCCGCCCTCGGCAATTCGACGAAGCGCCGTGACCGGCATGCCGCGGCTGGCCAGCATCCGGCGCACCTGATGGTACTTTCCCTCGCACACGGCCACAAGGCTGCGGCCGGGGCCGAGCGGGCGGAGATAAGCCGGGCGGCAGACCGTTCCGTCGCGCAGCGTGAGCCCGGCGCGGAAGGCGGCGCAGTCAGCCTCCCCGGCCTCGCCCTCGTGGACGGCATCATAAATTTTCCAGACCGCATGGCGCGGCGAGATGAGCCGGTGCGCCAGCTGTCCGTCGTCCGTCAGAAGCAGCAGGCCGGACGTATCCTTGTCCAGCCGCCCGACGGGTGCAAGGCCGCGGTACTGCGGCGGCAGCAGCTCCATCACGGTGCGGTCGCGGGGATCGTCCGTCGAGGTCACATAGCCAGTCGGCTTATGCAGCAGCAGAACGACCGGCCCGCGCGGGCCGACCGCCTCGCCGTCGAGCGTGACCCGGTCCGATGTTTCGTCGATCTTCTGCTCCGGGGCCGAAGCGGTGACGTCATTGACGCGCACCCGCCCGGCGCGGATGATGGCCCGCAGCTCGCGGCGTGAGGCCACACCGGCCTCCGATAAAAACCTGTCCAGACGCTGCATCCGTCTGCCTCCTTCCGGCATAACCGTCCCCTGTGGGACATACATTGGAGTGACCATAAAAACCTGTTTAAGGGGGAGCTACATCATGTTTGTCATGACTGCAAAGCTGTCAAAGCCGCGGCTGATCGCCGCAGGCGTCCTGATCCTGGCCGTTGTGATCCTGGTCGTTGCGCTCGTCTCCGGCGGCGGAGGCGGATCGGCGGACGCGCCCGACGGAGCGACGAACGACGCGCGCCTTGCCTATCTCGCGGGCTTCGGCTGGAGCGTGAACGGTACGCCGAAGCAGACGCAGCAGGTCCGCATTCCCAAGTCGGCCGACGACCGCGTCTTCTCGCGCTACAACGCGCTGCAGAAAAGTCAGGGCTTCGATCTCACGGCGCACGCGGGCAAGGAGGCCACGCGCTATGTCTATGAGATCCTGAATTACCCGGACGCCTCCGCGCCGGTCTACGCCAGCGTGCTCGTGCTCGACGGGCACATCATCGGCGGAGACATCACGGACACTGCGCCCGGCGGCGCCATCCACGGCTTCTGCAAGCCCGGCACCACGGCACCGAACGCCGAGCCGTCCGAGGCAACGGAGGCCGGAACGGAGACCGAGGCCGGAACGGAAGAACCGACGGAGCCCTCCGCCGAGCCTTCAACCACATCCTAAAAAACACTTGCATTTTCGCTTCGTCGTGCTATAATGACAGCAGCCAATCGAATACGACTCTTCAGGGCAGGGTGAAATTCCCGACCGGCGGTAAAGTCCGCGAGCGCGCTGCGCATGATCCGGTGAGATTCCGGGACCGACAGTACAGTCTGGATGAAAGAAGAATCGGCTGGCGCACCTGTCCGTGTTTCCTGCCGTTTACCCGAGGGATCGTATCCTTCGGGTGTATTTTTTTCTCAGGAGGCAACCATGAAACACGAAAAAATGAAAAAACTGACCGTTCTGGCCATGCTGAGCGCCATTGCCTATGTCGCAGTCGCGCTGCTGCGCTTCCCGGTCGTCCTGTTCCTCAGCTATGAGCCGAAGGACGTCGTCATCGCCATCGGCGGCTTCCTCTACGGGCCGCTGGCCGCACTGGGCATCTCGCTTGTCGTCTCGTTCATCGAGATGCTGACCATCAGCTCCACGGGCTGGATCGGCTTTGTGATGAACTTCCTCAGCTCCGCCGCCTTTGCGGGCACGGCCGCCCTGCTCTACCGCAAAAAGCGCACGCAGGGCAGCGCCATTGCGGGCCTGTTCGGCGGCGCGCTGCTTATGACCGTGCTCATGCTGCTGTGGAACTATCTCATCACGCCGCTGTACATGCACACGGCCCGCGCCGATGTCGCCGCGATGCTCGTGCCGGTGTTCCTGCCGTTCAACCTGCTCAAGGGCTGCCTGAACGCCACGATCACCGTGCTGCTCTACAAGCCCGTCGTGCAGGGACTGCGCCATGCGCACCTGCTGCCGCCGAGCAAAACGCCCGGCCGCATGCCGGTCAAGCGCCGTCTGGCCGTGTGGCTCGGCGCGCTGGCCGTTCTGGCCGTGTGCATCGTGCTCATTCTGATCCTGCACGGAACGATCTGAGTCTCAGAGGCGCAGCAGATCGGTAAAATGATCGATGCGCTTATCCCAGTGCGCGGGCTTGCCGAAGCCGTAGGCCGCCCACACGAACGGCAGGCCCGCCTGCTCGGACGCTTCCATGTCGCCCTGCGTGTCGCCGACGTAGACCGCGTCGCGGACATTGCAGCGCTCACACAGCAGGCGCAGCGTCTGCCCCTTCGGCAGGCCCGTGTTCCCGAAGCAGTCGAAGTCGCTGATCAGGCCGCCGAGGCCGCCCTTTTCCATCAGCAGCTCGATATAGCCCTGCTGGCAGTTGCTGACGATGAACAGGCGGTGCGTTTTGTGCAGCTCCGTGAGCGTTTCCTTGACGCCCGGGTAGAAAATATGGCACGGATCGCGGCGCAGGCGCGCCATCTCGCCGTCCATGCAGCGGTCCATGACCTCCATGGCCTGCTCCTGCGGGACGCCGGGCACCACGACCTGCGCGATCTCCGTCATGGTCTTGCCGAACAGCGGACGGATGCTCTGCTCCGTGCAGTGCGGCGCAAAGCCCATGCTCTGCAGGCCGTCGTTCCAGCCCTCGGCTACGAGGGCCACGGCATCCCAGAGCGTGCCGTCGACATCAAAAATCAAGCTTTCCATTGCTGATACTCCCTATTGTGACGTTTTCTCCTATTGTACCGATTTTCGGTGCTCCCGTCAACCCATAGATAAAGCCCGGTGCGAAGCAGCGTTCTGTTCCGCACCGGGCCGTTTTTTATGCGTTGCTCTGCTCCGTTTTTTCGGGCAGCAGGTTCGTCATGCTGCGCAGGCTGATGCCGAGCGTCGACATGTTGTGCAGCAGGGCGGAAAGCGTCGGCTGGATGACGCCCGTCACGCCCAGGATAATGAGCATGAGGTTGAAGCTGACGATGAACCGGTAATTCCGGTCGATGCGTCCCATAAGGGCCTCGCTCAGGCGGCGCAGCGTCACAAGCTCGAACAGGTCCTGCGACGAGATCGTGATATCGGCGATCTCGCGGGCAATGGCCGCACCCGTGTTGATGGCGATGCCGGCATCCGCCTCGGACAGGGCCGGGGTGTCGTTCACGCCGTCGCCGATCATGATGACCGTGTGGCCCCCGGCGCGGCGGGCGCGGATGTAGGCCGCCTTGTCCTCCGGCAGGACTCCCGCGTGGTATTCGTCCACGCCGACGGCGCGCGCCACGGCGGCAGCCGTCTTTTCATTGTCGCCCGTCATCATGACGATGTGCGCGATCCCCTGCTCATGCAGAGCGCGGACGGCATCCGCCGCCTCGGCCCGGAGCGGGTCGGAGATGCACACGACGGCGGCAAGTTCGCCGGAAATGGCCAGATACAGATGGGAGTAGGCATCGGAAAGACCGTCGAATTTTGCCTCGTCGCCCTCCGGCACCCGGCATCCCTCATCCTCAAACACGAAGTGATAGCTGCCGATGATGACCTTCTTGCCCTCGACGGTGCTCGAGATGCCGTGCGCCACGACATACTCCACGCTGGAGTGATATTCCTCGTGGTTCAGGCCGCGCACGCGCGCCTCCTCTACGACGGCATTGGCCAGCGAGTGCGGATAGTGCTCCTCGAGGCAGGCAGCCAGACGCAGCATATCGTCCTCGCGGCGGCCGCCGAACGTAACGACCTCCGCCACGCGCGGCTGCGCATAGGTCAGCGTGCCCGTCTTATCGAACACGATCGTATCCGCTTTGGCAACGGCTTCGAGGAAGCGCCCGCCCTTGACGGACATGTGCCGGGCATTGCTCTCGCGCATGGCAGACAGCACGGCGATCGGCATGGCAAGCTTCAGGGCGCAGGAGAAGTCCACCATCAGAACGGCAAGCGTCTTGGTGATATTCCGGGTAAACAGCCACACGAGGGCCGTTCCGCCGAGCGTATAGGGCACGAGCCGGTCCGCCAGACGGGAGGCGCGGTCCTCCGCCGTGGATTTCAGCTTTTCGGACTCCTCGATCATGCGGACGATGCGGTCATAGCGGCCACCGCCCATGGTCTTTTCGACCGTGATGAGGCACTCGCCCTCCTCCACGACCGTTCCGGCATAGGCATAGCTGCCCGGCGTCTTGCGCACGGGGAGCGACTCGCCCGTCATGGACGACTGGTTCACCATGGCCTCGCCGCCGGTCACGCGGCCGTCGAGCGGGATCATGTTGCCGGTACGGACGACGACGCAGTCGCCCGCGTGGATGTCCTTCACGGAGACAAGCAGCTCCTGCCCGTCCGCGCCGCGCACCCACGCGCGGTCGACGTTCAGCGCCATGGCCCCCGCCAGATCGGCGATGGACTTTTTGTGCGTCCAGTCCTCCAGCAGCTCGCCGAGGCCGAGCATGAACATCACGGAGCCTGCCGTATCGAAGTCGCGGCGGACCAGTGAGACCGTCACGGCCGTTGCATCGAGCACGGAGACAGAAAGCTTCCCGTGCAGCAGGGCGGAGAGACCGGCCTTGAGATAGCGCACGGAGCGCACGATGGCGATGCCCGCCCGCACATAGGCAGGCAGGAACAGCTTGCAGGCATAGTGGAGTGCCGTTTTCCAGACGAGTTTGTCCTCAAATTCGCGGTTCAGCGCACGGCCGGTGTGCTCCGGGACAAGCCCGGCCTCCTCAGCCGCCGCGAATGAAAACGAGGAAAGCGCCGCAAGCACAGCGCTGCGCGCCTCGCAATATTCAATGACGGCGTCCTGCGTGCGGTCATAGACCTTGACCGACGCCACGCCGTCCACGGCGCGCATGGAATACTCCAGCAGGTCTGCCTGCCGGAGCGTCATCCGCCCGATGCACAGATGCACACGCAGGCGGCCCTTGGTTTCATGTAAAATTCTGCACTTCATAGGATTCTCCTGCCCGCAGCCGGGAAGGGTTTTCCTCCCCGGCTGCACATGATTCAGGCCTCGGCAGGCTCTGCAGCGGGCTCCTCCGCAGTATCGGCGATCTCCTCGCAGGCAGCGGCGGCACGCTCTTCATTGATGGCCTTCGCATCTGCCAGAATGTCCCCGCAGTTTTCACGGAGCGTCGTAACCGTCGTCATCACGTCTTCCTTCGCACGGAGCACGGCAGCCGTCGCGTGGGTATAGACCTTTTTCGCGTCACGGCTGCTGAGGATCCGGATCCCAGCCGTTCCGAACAGAACGCCGCCTGCAAACAGGCCAAGCTTTGCTGCAATACGCATATTGATTTCCTCCAGTTTTCGTAACTTCAGAAAAAGTAAGGAATGGCTAACATTTGACCGCACTCGCTTTTCCTGTGCCCGTATGATACACCGCAGGGCCATAAATGTCAATGCTTTCCCGCCCCACTTTTCGAGAAAAATCCGCAATTCTTGACAAACGCAGGCCGCCCGTTATAATGAAAGCAGAAAAAGGAGGAGACCGCATGAAACGCTTATTTACCCGCCGGACCGCCGGGACGGATGCAAAAGTTGACCGGCTCGTCATGGAATACGCCCGCCGCAGTGCGGCCTCTCCCCTGCTGCAGCATACGGAGCGGCTCGTGCTTGACCGGAGCGAGGGCATCGCACACCTCAGCTCCGTCGGCAAGCACACCGCCGAGCGCCGCTGCTCGCTCCCGTCCGCGGCGGCCCGCCTGCTCGACACGCTCCCGCAGGGACTGCTATCGCCGCCTCTTGCCTCCGGGACGGACGATGCCGCGGCGCGCTATGCGCTCACGCTGCGCTGGTCGGACGGCGCGTCGCAGCGCATTACCGGCCGCTATGACTGCACGGGCCTTCCGGACGGCTGGGCAGAGCTTGCCGCCGAGGCAGATACCCTGCTGCGCTTCTATACGGAGGGCGAGCTGTTCGACCCGTCGCGCGCAGCCGCCGCGCCGGGGCCGCTGTTTTACTGCGCCGTGGAATTCGAACCGCACGGCACGCGCTATTCCTACCGCTCCGAGGACCGAACGCTGGAGGCCGGTGAGCTTGTAGTCGTTCCGACCGGGCCGGATGCGCACGAGCTGCTGGGCAGGATCGTCGCGGTGCAGGCCTGCACGGCCGAGGACGCGCCCTACCCGCCCGCGCAGACAAAACCGATTCTCCGCCGCGCCACCCCGCAGGATATTCTGGAGCTTGGCGAATTCGTGTAAAGATAAAACAGGACCCGATGTGGCTTTCCGGTGCCGCATCGGGTCCTGTTATTACTTACGATTTTTTCGCCGGGACGGTCCAGTCCGGCGTCTGACTGAGGATCCTGAGCGTATCCGTGGCGGAGACCTGTGCAACAGACAGAATCTTGCCAGGACTGAGCGGCGTATCCGCCGCTGCCAGCGTTTGCTCGTCGATATACTCCGTCGGCACCTGCTCGCCGTCGACCAGAATGACGCTGTACGGCGTGAAGTTCGTGCCGTGGACGGTCAGGCCGCCGTCGCTGCTGCTCACGCCGGTGAGCGTGATCTCGTCGACGCCGAAGTGCAGCTCCATCGGCTGCACCGCCATCTCCCCGCCCGTCGCATAGTGCTTGCCATATAGCATGTCATACTCCAGCATGCACAGGCCGTTCTGGAAGGTCTCGCTGCCGGTCTCATCGTAGCCGTGGCTCTGATGATAGCGCAGGATCGTGCCGTCGTGGACGCCGAAGCGGTCGAGCACCATGGCGGCCAGCTGATAGGCCTGCACGTCGCGGTCGACCTTTTTGGCGTGGAAATTCGTCCAGATGACATATTCCGTGGACTGCACGGTGCCGCAGCTCAGCTCGTCCTGCGTGATGCCGAAGCTCGGCAGATGATCGCCGTAGAATACGACGACCGTCGGCTCGCTGAACGTGGAGAGCCGGCGCACAAGGCGCGCGACAAAGGCATCCGTCTGCTTGAGCTGGTAGAGGTAATACTCCAGCCCGGCGCGGCGGGATTCGGCCTCCTCCCCCGAGACCCTGATGGTTCGCGCGCCTTCCAGCGGCGCCGTGGGATACTTGCCGTGGGGCTGCACGGAGACCGTGAAAACAAGATCACGGTCCTCGGTGGAGCGCAGCGCCTTCAGAATTTCCTCCGTCAGAACGAAATCCTTTGCCCAGCCGAGCGGATTCCGCTCGACGTCGTGCATGTATTCCAGCGACGTGAACGTCTCGAAGCCGAAATTGGCATAGACGCGGTCGCGGCTGTAGAATGTGGCGTTATTATTATGGATGGCGTGGGTGGAATAGCCCGCGCTCTGCAGCGCATAGGCCATGGATTCGCAGGTTCGGTTCTTGACGACGGTCTTGTAGGGATACTCCCCGACGCCGAAATGGTCGAGATTCATGCCGGAAAGCACCTCGAACTCGGTGTTCGCCGTGCCCGCGCCGATGGACGGCACATAGAACAGGCCGCTGGAGCACGTCTCCTTCAGCCGCTCAAAATTTGGGACCGGATTTTCGCCGTACGTCAGGTCCTTCAGATAATTCGCGTCAAAGAATGACTCGAGCTGCACAAAAATGAAGTTCGGCGTGCGCACCCGGTCGGCAGGCAGGTCGTCCTGCTCGCTGAGGAGCACGTCGATCGCTTCCTGCGAATAGCCGTCCGGCTCGCTGATGCCCTGCGTCACCGCACTGGCGGAGAAGCAGTAGGCAAAGCCGTTGGAGTCGTAGGCATCCGGCAGATTGGGGAAATGCGAGGCCAGCGTCCCGCTGCGGAGGAAGGCGACCGTAAAGCCCGCGAGGATCACGCCGCAGAGCAGAACCTGCACGGCAGCGAAATAATAGGACGGGCGCGTCTTCTTCGCGCGCAGCCACAGGAGGACGATCACGCCGATGAGGGCCGCGATGCCCAGCATCAGGAGGATCAGCACCGGCTGGCTCATATAGATCTCGATGATGTCCCGCACGGACGACAGCAGCCAGATATCCGGCGCCGTCAACGGCGTGGCGCGGAAGCCGAGCAGGATGCAGTTGGCAAGGCCAAGCCCGATCCAAACAGCGGCGAACAGCAGGAAGCAGAAGCTGCGCTTGCGGAACAGCAGTGAGAGAGACAGCGTGAATAAAATAATGAGAGAGTCATAAAAAAACTGCCACGGTCGCGTCACCATATAGTGCAGGCCATCGCCGAAGGACCTGCGCGACAGGCATTCAAGCGCCAAATTGATGACGAACGCAGCAAGGATATAGCCCAAAAAACGGAGAATATTTTCACGGTTCCATTCCTTTCCCACTCGGCGGAGCGAAAAGGGACGCTTCATTTTCATCACCCCAGAAGTCATAATTCTGCGCTAACAGTATAACACTTACCCCGAAAAAAGCAAGGATTTTTCCGGTTCTTTTCCAAAATTCAAAGTTTCGCCACAATTGAAAACAGTTTGTAACGAAAAAGCGGAGCCTATGTGAATTTCCGGTCAAGAAATCGAAAATTTCTTGCAGGGACTTTACACGGGTGGTATAATATAGGATGAAATAACAGCCGAATGCCGCTTTGCGGCCTTCGTTTGGAAAGGAAGCAGAAAATTCATGACTACCATTGACATTTACTCCGGATTCCTCGGCGCGGGCAAGACCACGCTCATTAAAAAGATGATCCGCGAGGCCTATCAGGGTGAAAAGATCGTCCTCATCGAAAACGAGTTCGGTGAGATCGGCATTGACGGCGGCTTCATGCAGGACGCCGGCATTCAGGTCAACGAGATGAACTCCGGCTGCATCTGCTGCTCGCTCGTCGGCGACTTCGGCCGCGCGCTGAAGCAGGTCATCTCCGACTATCATCCCGACCGCATCCTCATCGAGCCGTCCGGCGTCGGCAAGCTCAGCGATGTCATCGGCGCCGTAGAGCGTGTTGCGGACGAGAGTGTCACGCTCGGCAGCTTCATCACCGTGGCGGATGCCACGAAGTGCAAGGTCTATCTGAAGAATTTCGGTGAATTCTACACGAACCAGATCGAGACCGCCTCCGCCATCATTCTCAGCCGTACCGGCTCCATCTCCGAGGAGAAGCTGGCTGCCGCCGTGGCCCTGCTGCGCGAGCACAATCAGAACGCCGTCATCATCACGACGCCGTGGGACCAGCTCTCCGGCGCACAGATCCTCGAGGCCATGCAGAAGCAGCACACGCTCACCGAAGAGCTGGCTGACATGATCCGCAGCGCCCAGTCCGAGGAGGACGACGAGGAAGAGCACCATCATCACCATCATCATGACGATGCCAACGAGGATGACGAGCACGAGCATCCTTGCTGCCACCATCATGACCACGATGACGAGGATGAGCATCACTGCCATCACCATCATGACCACGATGAAGACGATGATGAGCATGAGCACCATTGCTGCCATCATCACGACCATGACGACCATGACGAGGATGAGGACGAGCACCACTGCTGCCACCATCACCATCATCACCACGGCCACGACGCCGACGAGGTTTTCCAGAGCTGGGGCGTCGAGACGCCGAAGAAGTTCACCGAGGAAGAAATCCGCAATGCCCTCGCCGCACTGGACAACGGCGAGACCTATGGCATCGTGCTGCGCGCCAAGGGCATCGTTCCGACGGCGGACGGCACCTGGCTGCACTTTGACCATGTGCCCGGCGAGATCGACGTCCGCACCGGCACAGCCGCTGTGACGGGCCGTCTGTGCGTCATCGGCTCGAAGCTGGACGAAAAGGCACTCGCCGCCCTGTTCGGCGTGTAAGGAGGCTGCCATGGCCATTCCCGTCTATGCCTTCACCGGCTTTCTGGACGCCGGAAAAACGAAATTCATTCAGGAGACGCTGGAGGACGAACGCTTCAACGCAGGCGAGCGCACGCTGCTGCTCATCTGCGAGGAGGGCGAGGAGGAATATGACCTCTCCGTCTATCCCTACCAGCATGTCTATCCCGAGGTGATCGATCAGGAGGCCGTTACGACCGAAGAGCTTTCACAGCTGTTCAAAAAGCACCACTGCGAGCGCGTCGTCGTCGAGCTCAACGGCATGCTGCAGGTCGGCCCGTTCTACCAGAAAATGCCGGAGGACTGGCAGATCGCGCAGGAGGTCATGTTTGCCGACGGCACGAGCATTCTCGCCTACAACGCCAACATGCGCTCCCTTGTGGTGGACAAGCTCACGGGCTGTGAGATGGTCGTGTTCAATCGTCTTGCACCGGGCACGGACATCATGCCGCTGCACAAGCTCGCCCGCGCGCTGAACCGCCGCGTCGGCATCCTCTATGAATACACCGACGGAACGACGCAGCCCGACGAGATCGAGGACCCGCTCCCCTTTGACATCAACGCCCCGGTCGTGGAGATCGGCGACGATGATTTTGCGCTCTGGTACCGCGACATCACGGAGGAGCCGAAGAAGTACGACGGCAAGACCGTCCGCTTCAAGGGGCAGGTCGCCCGCCTGAAAAAGGACCGCGACGGCTACTTTGCGCCCGGCCGCTTTGTCATGACGTGCTGCGTGGAGGACATCGCCTTCATGGGTCTGCCGTGCAAATACGCCGACGCCGCTTCCCTGCACGCCCGCGAGTGGGTCACGGTCGAGGCGACGGTCTCCGTCCGCTTCCATGCGCTCTACCGCGGCACCGGCCCCATCCTGACGGCCATCCGCGTAACGCCCGCCGAACCCGCGAAGAACGAGGTCGCGACATTCTGAATCAAGCCCTCATATAGCGAAATCCTGCCGGAGTCAGCCACTCCGGCAGGATTTTTTGGGCTCAGTTCTCGTCCGCAGCTGCTCCCATGGTCGCAGCGAAGGCCGCTGCGGCATTCTGGACCGTTTCTGCGACGATGTTCTCCGCCACCTGATGCAGATCCGTCTGCAGGACGCGCTCCACATAAGGGGCGTATTCTTTTTCCGGCACGCAGTAGATGCGGAAGCAGCACGAAAGATAGCGGCGGATCTTCCGCTCCATCGTGAAGTACATATCGCACGGGACGGACATATAGCTCCGCGTGACACCGGCGGAGGCCAGCTCCAGCTCAAACAGCTCGCTGTCGTCCGCGCGCTTCATCCAGCGGGAGAAGATCTGGCGCAGCCGGGGCGTCATGCTCCGGTTGATGAAATCGGACGTCGACGGCAGCGAATACGCCGTGACATACAGGTCGCGCAGCGGCTCAGAGCACTCCGCGATATGGAGCTGCAGCCCCGTCTCCATGGCGTACAGCAGCAGCGGCGACTGATCCGCCGGGAGCATCTTCTCCGCGCGGGAAAACTGTGAGCGGAACATGATCTGCGTCAGGCGCAGCAGCAGCGCCTCCTTATTTTCAAACGCGGCGAAGAACGATGCCGGAGACATTCCGGCCTTGCGGGCGATCTGTGCCGTCGTCGTGCGCTCGTAGCCCTGCTCGAGGAAGAGCGTCATCCCCGCATAGATCATCTTCTGTTCGCGTGCAATTCCTCTGGCCTGCAGCCCATGACCCGGCATGGCACTCGCTCCTTTCAACTGAATATATGAATCAAAAATAAACTCCGGTCAAATGATATCACATGCTGTCGAATTTTGCAAGCGGGAATTTGTGGATTTTCTTGGTATTCTCCTAGAATTATCAACTTTTCTCATTGTCTGCATAAAGCGATCCCCGGCCTTCCGGTCGGGGATCACACCATGCATTATACATTTTCCACCGCCGCCGGGTGCCAGAAGCCGACGGCATCACGGACGAGGACACAGCTGCGCGTCAGCTCCGCTTCTCCGGCGGCATCGGGCGTCACGCCCCATGCTGCAGCGCTGTCCTCCGGGACATGGAGCCTGCAGTGGAACGTGAAGCGCAGGCGGTTGCCGCAGAGCGATTCGACTCCGCTGCTCGCACCGTCGCGGGCCTCGTGGGCGCTCAGGCTCTGCACCATGGCTCCGGCAGCACTCTGGGCGATGGTCTCGTCCTCAGCGGACCCGGTCACGCCGACGGCGTAGAGGCTGCGCGGATAGGCATCCTGCTGCTCCAGCCCCTGCAGGGCTGCAGCGAGGTCCGCACCCTCCGGCTGGTCCAGCCAGACACGGCCGCCAGGTGCATCCATACACAGGGCGGAGACGCCCTTCCAGAGCGTGAGCAACGTGCCGCCGCCCGCTGGCGAGCTGAGCGTCACATAGCTGTCAAACGAGAATTCCTGCACGCCCGGCGCTTTGCGCTCGACCCACTGCGCAGCATTGGCGGCATCGAGCACCGCAGCGACCGCAGCGGCGTCCAGCATGCCGCTGTGCTCCAGCTCCCCGCTGCGCGACCACTGGCACAGGCACAGGGCCGCGCCGTCATCTGCCAGAGCGGCCAGCGTCCCGGCATTGGGCAGCTCGACCGGCTCGGGCGGCTGCGTGGGGTTGGTCGGTGCGGCAGTCGGCTCTTCCGTTGCGGGCGGGTCCGTCGGGTCAAGCGGCAGCAGCCCGCCGTGCTCCGCCGGGCCGCGCGAACAGGCGGCAAGCGAAACGGCCAGCATCAGCGCGCACAGCGCGGAGATCAGCTTTTTCATCTCCATCATCCTTTCGTCAAAAATCGTAAAATATGTCAGCGAGTGTATTTGCTCAAAACCGTTCTATCTATTCAGACGCGATTTCTGCGCATCCGTTCCGCAGATTTTGCGTTTCTTTTTTCTGGGCAGCACCGCACAATTGCAGCTTCGGCCTTCACCGAATGCTCTCGCTGAATTATGCGGTGCTGCCCTTGTTTTAACCGAAAAATTCTATTATAATAAGGGTATGTTTTGGAAACGCATGTACGGAGAGGATGACTGCCGTGTATTTTTCCCGGGAAAAACTGAATGCGCTCGTGCCGCCCGCCGGACTGGAGGGCGCGGCCGAGCTGCTGAACGGACTGGAGTATGATCGGAGCAGCGTATGCTCCGCCGTCGTGACCGCCCTGCGCCCGCTGCTGGCGCGCCTTGCGCCGGAGCCGGAGGCCGGATGGCTGCCCGCGCTGTATGCGTGGCTGGACAACGGTCTGTTCCCCGATCCCGCCTATCAGGCCCCGCCCGAGGCACCGGCGCTTGCCGCGCTGGCCGAGCTGCTGGACGGCGTGCTCGCCTGCGAGGATGCGCCGTTCGATATGCTGACCGATCTGGCTGCGCACGGCCCGGAAGACGGAAGCCGTGTCGCCGATGAGCTGCCCGCCTTCCACGCCGCACTGCACGCCTCGCATTTTGTGACCATGCTGCGCATCGGCCGGGAGCTTCTGCCGTTTGACGCCGCTTCGCACACCATCGGCGTGCACAACATCGCCACGCTGACCGCCCAGTGCGCGAAGGAAGCCGGGCTTCCCGTCGACGTCCCGCTCGTCAGCGCGGCCGCCCTGTGCCACGATATCGGCAAGTTCGGCTGCCGCGGCGCGGATGCAAAGCGCATCCCCTATCTGCACTATTATTACACCTGGCAGTGGCTGTCCGGCCACGGCATGGAGCACATCGCGCATATCTCCGCGAACCACTCCACTTGGGACCTCGAATTTGAGAACCTGCCCGTGGAGTCCCTGCTGCTCATCTATGCGGACTTCCGCGTGCGCGGCACGCGCGAGGGCGGGCGCGAGACCGTGCGCATTTATTCACTGGCAGAGGCCTATGCGATGATCCTTTCAAAGCTGGCGGACGTCACGCCGGAAAAGGAGCGCCGTTACCGAACGGTCTATACGAAGCTGCGCGATTTTGAAGCCTATCTGCACAGCCGCGGCGTCGCTACGGAGTCCGGTCCTGCGCCGGAGTGCAACGGGCGCGACCCTGCCCTGCTCACGCAGCAGGAGGCGCTGGACGCCCTGCGCGCGCTGACGTTTGACCACGCCATCCGCCTGATGCATACCGTCAGCACGGACGCGTCGTTCGATCAGCTGCTCGAGCAGGCCCGCGGCGAGAAGAACACGCTGCGCATCCGCACCTACCTCGAGCTGTTTCAGGAATACCACACCTATATGTCCGGCGGAAACAAGCGCAAACTGCTCGCCTTCCTCTATGAGCTGCTGCTGTATCCCGAGGGCGACGTTCGCCGTCTGGCCGGGCAGCTCATGGGCAGCGTGCTGGCCAACAGCGGGCCGAAATACCGCAAGGAGCTGCCCTCCGCCGCGCCGCAGGACGCAGCCGCGCCCGCGATGCTCTCCGTGCTGGAGGAATCGCTCGGCCTGTGGGAGCAGACCGTGGCGCAGTGCCTGCACCCCGACCACAAAATCTCCCCGAAGCACGCCCAGCGCATCTCCAACTCGCTGAAGGCCGTTGCCGAAACGCTTCTGGCCGAGACGGAGGACGCGGCGCGGCTGGCGCAGCCGCTGCTCTCGCGCCTGCCGGATGCCACGGACGAGGACAGCTTCGTGCTGCTCGACGCCCTCTACCACACCCCGCCGCATGCCGTCTCCACGCTCGCCCCGGCGGCGGACCGGCTGCGCGCCCTGCTGTGCGGTCCGGACCAGAGCCGCCGCATTGCGGCCCTGCGCTGCCTGCGGCGCTTCCGTGCCGCCGCGCCGGAGGACCTGCTGCAGGAGGCCGCTGTGCCGCTTGCGGATGATCTTCCCGCCGTGCGTGCCCTGCGCGGCCGCCTGACCGGCAAAACGCCCGCGCCGCTCTCGGAATCCGAGGCCTCGCTGCTCTACCTCAGCAATCTGAAGACTGCCGTGCCGTGGGTCGTAAAAAATGCCCAGATCGACCTGCTGCAGGCCGATGCGCTGCAGCACACGGGCAACACATTCCACACGGCGACGCATCTTTCCAATCTGCTGTCCGTCAGTGAGCACCTTCCCGTGCGCGAGCACGCCGGGCGCGCGCTTCTGACCATCAGCACGCGCCTGAGCGTCGACCAGCGCAACGAGATCATCGTCGACCTCATGCGCGAGCTGGAAAACGGGCAGGAGCAGATCGCACGCTTTATCCCCCGTTATCTCGGACGGCTGCTGAGCACCATGCCGGAAAAGGAGATCCGCGAAAGCATCGATTTTCTCGACGGCCTGCTGCGCAGCGGCAGCGCCCGCGCCGCTTCGACCTCGCTCCGGACGCTCGGCAGTCTGATCTCCGCCCTGCCGGAAAACAGCGTGCTGACGGAGCACTGCCTCGGCCTGCTGCTTACGGGTGTGTCGCACTATGACGAGTCCGTGCACCGCAGCGCCATGACCGTTCTGTGCCACGATGTCATCGGCAGCGAACGCCTGCCGTTCTCCCTGCGGGCGCACTGCTTTGCCCGCGTGAGCAAAAAGCTCCTGTGCCTGCTGGCCGAGCCTGCACCGGGCAAGCTGACGTTCTTCAACCGGGCTGCCATGCTGAATCACCTGTACCGATTCCTTGTGCAGGCGGAGGTCGTGCAGGGCGGGCTGCGCTTTCCCGCGCCGCTGCCGGCCGCATTCTTTCCCGGCACGTTTGACCCGTTTTCCGCCGGACACAAGCGCATCGTGCAGGAAATTCGTGCGCTCGGCTATGAGGTCTATCTCGCCGTGGACGAATTCTCCTGGAGCAAGCGTACACTTGCGCGGCTGCTGCGCCGCCGGATCGTCAACATGTCCGTGGCCGACCAGTGGGACACCTATGTCTTCCCGAACGCCATCCCCATCAACATCGCCATGCCGGAGGACATCGCGCGCCTGCGATCCTGCTTCCCCGGCCGGAGCGTGACGCTCGTGGCGGGCTGTGACGTCGTGTGCGGAGCCTCGGCCTACCGCTCGCTCCGCCCCGGCGGTGTACAGGAGCTGGATCACCTGCTCATCCGCCGCGGAGAGGCGGACGAAACGGACATCCGTACCCGTCTGCAGGGCCGCGTGACGTTTCTGGAGCTCCCGCCCCAGCTCGAGGGCATCAGCTCCACGCGCATCCGCGAATCCATCGATCAGGACGTCGATATCTCCATGCTTGTCGACCCGATCGTCCAGTCCTATATCTATGAATACGACCTCTATCTCCGTTCCCCGCAGCACAAGAACGTGCTGCAGGCGCAGGAGCTGGAATTCCGCATCGTGACGGGGACGGAGGACGACCTCCCACCTGCCCTGTTCGAGCGGCTGCGCAGCACACCGGAGCCGCTGGCCATCCTGCTGCGCAGCCGTAGGCGCCATGCGGCCGTCGGCTGGTGCTGCGGCCATACCGTGCGCCCGGCGAGCCTGTTTGCGGAGCTCGGCTCCGTCGAGGCCGCCTCGGCCGTCCGCCGCCTGACCTCCGGCAAGCTGCTGAAGCTCGACCATGTGGAGGCGGACGACGCGCAGACGCGGCGCATGCTTGTCAATGAGCTGCTCGCCCGCAGTCTGGCGTCCGACCACACGTTTGCGCTGGCCCGCTGCGAGGGCGAATGGCTGGAGGAGCTCGGCTTCTCCCCCGTCGAGGATGCCGAGGGACTGCTGTGCGTCGACATGCGCGCCCCCATTGTCCTCATTCAGGACGTGCTGCTGTGCATCAAAAAGCCACACCACGATGAGCCGCAGGTGCGCGCCGCCGTAGAGTCCGCCCGGCCCCGGCTGCGCCGCGCGCTGTGCGCGCTGTATCCCGGCAGGCTCGTGCTGAGCTTCGACGCGGAACTGCTCAACCAGTCGCTCATGTACCGCGTGCAGAAGCTCGGCGGTGTACTCGGCGCACCGGCCGGGCAGCTCGGCCGGGCCATGTGCGTGCCCTACGGCAAGATTCTCTCCGACGAGATCGTGCCGAACACCGTCACGAAGACGCTGCATGTGGACAAGACGTTTGCACCGGACGGCAGCTCATTCTCCGTTCCGGCCTACCCCGGCTACGACACCGTGCGCAATCAGGTCCGCACCATCAAGGCCTTCCGCCGTCCGGTCATTCTTGTAGACGACCTGCTGCACAACGGCTACCGCCTTGACAAGCTCAGCCCGGTTTTTGCCGCGGAGGAGCTGGAGATCCGCACCGTCGTCGTCGGCATTCTCTCGGCGCGCGGCCGTGACCTCATGGAGGTGCAGGGGCGGCAGGTCGAGTGCGAATACTTCATCCCGAATCTGCACTACTGGGTCACGGAGAGCCTGCTGTATCCCTTCCTCGGCGGCGACAGCGTCGGCACGCCTGCGCCGGGGCGGATGCTGCCCTCCATCAACCTGATCCTGCCCTATTACTATCCCCGCCACTATGTCGGCACAACGGACGCTGCCATCCGCGACCTCAGCCGCACTGCGCTGGAGAACACGCTCTCCATCCTGCACGCGCTTGAGCAGGCGCATCAGGCGCAGTTCAGCACGGCGCTGACGCTGCGCCGCCTCGGCGAGGCCCTCTACCGCCCGCGCCTGCCGGACCGCGGCCGGTCCCTGCGCTATGACCTGTCGCTTCCCGCCTCCGACTGTCTGGAGGACGATCTGCTGCGGCTTGACCGCATCCGTATGCGAGGAGGAATGATCCATGGAGCTTAAACAATGGCACGGCTTCTGCCTGTGCCCGCTGGGCGGAGCCTGTCCGCCGGATGCCGTGCCCGCAGACGCGCCGTTTTCCCCGCTGGTGTTTCTTGTCCGGCGCGATCCGCTGCGCTCCCGCGGCCTGTTTGCCGTTACCGTGCTGGACGAGGTCTTCGAGGCCGAGACGGTCGGTGTGCTGCTGCCGCCGGCGCAGGGGACGACGCCTGCCGAGCCGCTGCGCGAATTTGTGGCGGCTAACGGTGCCTGCGTGCTGAACACGGCGTTTTCCGCCGCATTCTCCGTTCTGGAGCGCTGGCACCGGAAGCGCACACAGCCGCTGCGCGTCACGCTCGTAGGGCTCGGCGACGTCGGCGGCACGCTGCTGCTGGCGCTGAAGCTGCTCGGCCGGGAGCTGGGCGAGCTGCGCATCTATGACCCGAACGCCGCGCAGTGCCGGCGCTACGAGCTGGAGCTGAATCAGGTCCTTCCGCTGGACCACCCGCTGCCGCCCGTCACCGTCTGCACGGAGGACACGCTGTTCGACTGCGACCTGCTGCTGTTCACGGCCTCGCGCGGCGTGCCGCCCGTCGGCTCCGGCGTGGCGGACGTGCGGCTGGCGCAATATGAAAAAAACCGCGCCATGCTGCGCAGCTATGCAGCCATGGCGCGCAAAACGCACTTTACCGGTCTGTTCTGCCAGATCTCCGACCCCGTCGATCCGCTGGCCTGCGCCGTTTTCCGCGAAAGCAACCGCAACGCCGCCGGGGAATTTGACGGCTGCGGCCTGCTGCCGGAGCAGGTGCAGGGCTTCGGCCTCGGCGTGATGGAGGCGCGCGCCCGCTGGTGCGCGCAGGAGGACGGCATCGACTTTTCGAACGGCCGTGTCTACGGCCCGCACGGCGGCGGACTTGTCGCAGCAAACGACCCTGCAGCATACAACGAAGCGATCTCCGCCCGGCTGACAGAGCGAACCGTGCATGCCAATCTCGAGGTGCGGGCGCTCGGCTTCAAACCGTATCTCGCCCCCGCCCTCTCCTCTGCCGCCGTGAGCATTCTGTCCCTTGTGCGCGGGCAGCCATATGATGCCGCGCTGCCGCTCGGCGGCGTATGGCTCGGCGCGCAGCGGCGCATGACGACGCTCGGCCCATTGCAGCGCCGCGAGCCGCTCCACCCCGCGCTGCTCGCCCGCATCGAGGCCGCGCGGCTCGAGCTGGAGGCCTTCTGCCATGATGCCTGAGCCGCTGACTCTCGTCTGTCCGTCGGCCGGGCCGCGCCTGAGAGACGTGATCGAGACGGCGCTGTGCGACCTTCCGGTCCGCAATGCACAGGGCGACCTGCGCGGCGCGCGCATTCTGTTTGCGCTCGATGCAGGCTCAGTAGGAATGGATGAGCCGACGCTCCGCCTGCTCCGAAGACTGCGGACTGAACCGGGCTGTCTTAACGGCTCCGTCTGCGGCTTCGTTGTCGACGGAGAGACGGAGCTTTACACCAAGGCACTGGCGCAGGACATGGCCCTTGCCGCGAATCTGGCCGGAGCAGCCTTGCCCGGCAAGCCGCTCGTGGAGGGAACGGGCTCCCTCTATAACCAGCATATTCTCGCTGCGCGGCGCGGCATGAGCTGGGAGGAGACATACCGTGCACGCACGAGGGAGCTGGGAGAACGCCTGCTCGCCTTTTCTCCGAAGCGCGTCGGGCGGCCGAAGCTGCTCGTGCTGCATGCCTCCGAAAGCGGCCGCTCGAGCACGCTCTGGATGGGCCGCGAGCTGAGCCGCCGCCTGAGCGGCTGCTGCAGCATTGCGGAAATTTCGCTGCGCAACGGCACGATCCACGACTGCCGCGGCTGCTCCTACAGCGCGTGCCTGCATTTTGCGCGCAGCGGCAGCTGCTTTTACGGCGGAGCCATCTCCGAGACCGTCCTGCCCGCGATCCGCGAGTGCGACGCCATGCTGTTCCTCTGCCCGAACTACAACGATGCCGTCGGCGCAAATTTCACGGCCCTGTTCAACCGCCTGACGAGCCTGCTGCTGCAGTGCGACCTGTCGGAAAAGCAGCTCTACAGCGTCATCGTCTCCGGCTACTCCGGCGGCGATCTCGTCGCGCGCCAGCTGCTCGGTGCGATGTGCCTGAACAAGACCGTCTCGCTGCCGCCGCGCTTCTGCCTGCTGGAAACGGCGAACGACCTGCCAACGGCGCAGGCTCTGCCGGGCATCGCCGGGCGGCTGGACGCCTTTGCCGCTGCCATGCAGCGCTCCCTGTGTCAGCCCGCCGGGAACAGCTCGGAAATTTCACCGAACGAATAGCCCATCTCCTCCCAGCGCGTGAGCAGGCTGTCGAGGATGGCCGCATTTGTCTGCGAGGTGCTGTGCAGCAGCACAACGGCTCCGTTGTGGATGCGCGGGATGAGCTTGGCATAGGCCTGCTCCGACGTCGGCTGATCGTCCTGCAGCCAGTCCACATAGGCAAGGCTCCAGAACACGGTGTGATAGCCGAGCTGCTGCGCCATTTCGAGATTTTTCTCGGAATAGATGCCCTGCGGCGGGCGGTAGAATTTTGCAAGCTCCTGCCCGGTCGTGTCGCGATACAGCGTCTCCAGCGACTCGAGTTCCTGCCGGAACTGCTCCATCTCCCCGATCTTCGACATGTCCCAGTGGTGGTAGGTGTGATTGCCGACCGTGTGCCCCTCCTGCGCCATGCGCCGGACGAGGTCTGGATTTCGCTCGATGTAGTTGCCGACCAGGAAGAATGCCGCCGGAGCATGGTGCTTCTGCAGCGCGTCGAGAATTTGCGCCGTGCAGCCGTTCTCATAGCCCGCGTCGAACGTGAGATAGATGCGCTTCTGCGCCGTATCGCCAAGGAAGGCCGCATCATACTGCCGCAGCCGCTCCGCCGTGGTGTTTCCCACGGGCGGCTGGCCCTCCTGCTGGAAGCTCAGGCCCCACGAGCCTGCCGGGAGCGCCGCTGCCTGCTTGGCCGCGCCCGCGCCCGCAAGGGCCAGAATGATGCCCAGCACGAGCAGGACGGGCAGATTCCGCCGGTAAAAGTTTCGCATGTCCATCACCTCGCCTCAGCTTATGCCGCCGCTGCCGGGAAATATGCAGGGCGCGAATTTCCCAGCTGTCAAGTTTTTTCTCTTGACAAGCGCACATCCGTCTGCTATAATACCCAAGGTCAAGGGGGGCAGTATCATGAAACAGGAAGCCTTTACCATGTCCCTGCTCTTCGACACCTACGGCGCGCTGCTGACCGAAAAGCAGCAAACCTATTTTGACCTCTATTACAATCAGGATCTCTCGCTGGCAGAGATCGCCGAGCAGGAGGGCATTTCCCGTCAGGGCGTTCACGACGCCATCTCCCGCAGCGAGGCGCTGCTCGCTTCGTTCGAGCGCGTGACCGGCTGCGTCGCCCGGGAGCAAAAGCTCCGCCATGCCCTCGCCGCGATCACCGCCGAGGCCCAGCCCCTGCTGCAGGCCGGGGATCCCGCCACCCGGCAAGGCGCCCAGCGCATCCTTGCCGCCGTTGATTCCCTGAAGGAGTAGCCATGGCATTTGAAGGTCTGACCGCAAAACTGAACGCCGCGTTCAAAAAGCTGCGCGGCAAGGGCCGCCTGTCCGAATCCGATATCAAGGAGGCCATGCGCGAGATCCGTCTTGCGCTTCTGGAGGCGGACGTCAGCTATAAAGTCGTCAAGGACTTCGTCAAGTCCGTTTCGGAGCGATGCTCCGGGCAGGACGTGATGGAGAGCCTGACCCCTGCACAGACGATCGTCAAGATCGTCAACGAAGAGCTCATCCGTCTGATGGGCAGCGAAAACCAGCGTATTTCCATCTCCCCCAAGCCGCCGACGGTCGTTATGCTCGTCGGTCTGCAGGGCGCAGGCAAGACCACGAACGGCGCAAAGCTCGCCGGTCTGTTCAAAAAGCAGGGCAAGCGCCCGCTGCTCGTCGCCTGCGATATTTACCGCCCCGCCGCCATCAAGCAGCTGGAGGTCGTCGGCGGTCAGCTCGGCATCCCGGTGTTCCAGATGGGTCAGGAAAACCCCGTGAAGATCGCCAAGGCCGCCATCCGCCATGCGCAGCAGCACGGCAACGACATGGTCTTCCTCGACACGGCCGGCCGCCTGCATGTGGACGAGGCCCTGATGAACGAGCTGAAGTCCATCAAGGCAGAGGTCCAGCCGAATGAGATCCTGCTCGTCGTGGACGCCATGACCGGTCAGGACGCCGTGAACGCCGCTCAGTCGTTCAACGAATGGCTGGACATCGACGGCGTGATGCTCACGAAGCTCGACGGCGATGCCCGCGGCGGCGCTGCGCTGTCCGTCAAGGCCGTCACCGGCAAGCCCATCAAGTTCATCGGAACCGGCGAAAAGCTCGACATGATCGAGCCGTTCCACCCGGAGCGTATGGCTTCTCGTATTCTCGGCATGGGCGACGTGCTCACGCTGATTGAGAAGGCCGAGCAGGCCCTCGACCAGAAGAAGGCCGCCGAGCTCGAGCAGAAGATGCGGGCCAACAAGTTCACGCTCGCCGATTTCTACGATCAGCTCCTGCAAATTCGGAAGATGGGTCCCATGCAGGACCTGCTCGGCATGATCCCCGGCATGGGCAGCATGAAGAACGTGCAGGTCGACGAATCGGCCCTCGGACGCGTCGAAGCCATCATTCTCTCCATGACGCCCTATGAGCGTGAGAATCCCGCGTGTCTGAACTCCTCGCGTAAGCGCCGCATCGCGCTTGGCTGCGGCCAGAAGGTCGAGGACGTCAACCGTCTGCTCAAGCAGTTCGACCAGATGCAGCAGCTCATGAAGCAGATGAATGGCAAGGGCAAAAAGCGCAAGCTGCCCGGCAAAATGGGAGGCTTCCCCGGCTTCCCCGGTATGTGATCATTGGACCGCAACCAGGTCTGACGATATATTTTGAATTCTATTTGGAGGTGAAACCCCATGGTTAAAATCAGACTGAGAAGAATGGGTGCGAAGAAGGCTCCTTACTACCGCATCATCGTTGCCGATTCCCGCAGCCCGCGCGACGGCCGCTGCATCGAAGAGATCGGCACCTATGATCCCCTGACCGAGCCGGCCACCATCGCTGTCGACGCCGAGAAGGCCCAGCAGTGGATCAAGAACGGCGCTCAGCCGACCGACACCGTGAAGGCGCTTTTGAAAAAGGCTAACGTCCTTTGATCGAGAGGGACTGCACGATGAAGGAACTCTTGCTCTATGTGGCAAAGCAGCTTGTTGACGATCCCGAGGCCGTGACGGTCACGGAGCGCGAGGACGGCGAGAGCACCGTTCTGGAGCTTCACGTTGCGCCTGAGGATATGGGCAAGGTCATCGGCCGCCAGGGACGCATCGCAAAAGAGATCCGGACCATCATCAAGGCCGTCTCCCAGCGTGACGGCAAGCGCGTCACCGTTGACATTGTGGACTGATGCAAATTCGCTCGCTGCATCCCTGCAGCGGGCATTTTGCATTTCTCCCCTTTTTTGGCCCCGCCGGCCCGCGTGCATGCCGCTGTCGTGCACACAGACCTGTCATGGAGGAACCGCTGTTATGAAATCTGAACAGACCCGCGCCCGGGCGCTGCGCAGGCAGCTAACCGCGACGTTCTATCGAAAAAATAAAGCCACATTCTTTGTCACGGCGGGAGCGATGCTCCTGCTCGGCGGCGCGCTGCTGGCCGTCGCCTGGATCCTGCAGCAGATCATCGACATTGCCTCCGGCGACAGCGTTGCCCCGCTCGTTCGCATGTGCTGGCTGTGTCTCGGTGTTCTGGTGAGCGTGACGACGATCTATGTGGTGCAATGCTATACCTACCCCGCCTTTCTGCGGCGCGCCATGAAGCAGTATAAAGAATACGCCTTCACGGAGCTGACGAAGAAAAGCATCAGCACGTTCTCGGACGAGAATACGAGCCGCTATATCTCCGCCCTGACGAATGATGCCGTCTGCATCGAGACAAATTACCTTGCGAAGATCTTTACACTTCTGACAAAGAGCGTCTCCTTTGTGGGCGGCCTGGTCATGATGCTGCTCTACAGTCCCCTGCTCACCGGCTTTGCCCTGCTGCTGTCGCTCGTGCCGCTGGCTGTTTCCGTCCTGTGCGGCAACAGGCTGGCGCGGATGGAGACGGAGGTCTCGCGGCAGAACGAGTCGTTCGTCGCCATGACGAAGGACCTTCTGTCTGGCTTCTCCGTTGTCAAGAGCTTCAAGGCAGAGGCCGAGGTCGTTGCCCGCTTCTGCCGCCGTAACGAGGAACTGGAGGAGACGAAGGGCCGTCGCCGCCGCATGGAGGAGGTCATCACCATGCTCGGTACCGGCGCCGGGATCGTGGCTCAGCTCGGCGTATTCCTGTTCGGTGCCTATCTTGCCGTGACGAAGCAGGGCGTTACACCCGGCGTTGTCATCGTGTTCCTGCCGCTCATGAGCTTCGTGGTCGATCCCATCGGCTCCGTGCCGCCCATCCTGGCCAACCGCCGTGCCGCCGTTGCCCTCATCGACAAGCTGGCCGACGCCGTGGGCAAAAACGTCCGCGAGAGCGGCGAACAGATGGACCCGGTCCTGTGCGACGGTATCACCATCGATCACCTGACCTACGGCTATCACGAGAGTGCGCCCGTCCTGAACGATGTTTCCGTCCGCTTTGAGGCCGGAAAAAGCTATGCCATCGTCGGCACATCCGGCAGCGGCAAGTCCACGCTCGTGAACCTGCTCATGGGCAGCAGCAACGACTATCAGGGCAGCATCCGCTTCGATCAGCGCGAGCTGCGCACCATCGCAGCGGAATCGCTCTACGGCCTTGTTTCCGTCGTGCAGCAGAACGTGTTTATCTTCGACGATACCATCCGCAACAACATCACGATGTTCCGCCACTTTGATGAGAAGCTCGTGCAGCAGGCCACGGAGAAGGCCGGTCTGACTCCCCTTTTGGCCGAGCGCGGCGAGGACTATATCTGCGGTGAGAACGGCTCCGGCCTCTCCGGCGGCGAGCGGCAGCGCATCTCTATCGCGCGCTGCCTGCTGCGGCAGACGCCCGTCCTGCTCATCGACGAGGCCACGGCAGCGCTGGACGCCGCCACAGCCTATTCTGTCAGCGCCGCCATTCTGGCCATTGAGGGTCTGACGCGTATTGTCGTTACACACCGGCTCGAGGAGCCGCTGCTGCGGAAATATGATGAAATTCTCGTTCTGAAAAACGGTGAGATCTGCGAACGCGGCAGCTTTGACGCCCTGATGGCCCGCCGTGAGCAGTTCTATTCCCTGTTCAACGTGGCAAACGGCTGACCCTTGGCAAAACACGGAGCCCCCGCTCTGAAAGCGGAGGCTCCGATTTTTTGCGCCAATTTTGTTCAGAAGCCAAGCTCCTCGCCGACGAGGATGACATGGATGCGCCCGGCGGGGCGGCAATTTCGCGTGATGAGGATCTGATTGCAGATGCATTCCTCACCGTGGCAGTCGGCGCAGCAGCCGGTCTGCGCGCACGGCGTTTTGCCGAGGAAGCGCTGCTCATTCTTCGGCGCGGCGATCGTCCGGGCACGGTGCACGGCCTCGTCGAGCGTATCGACGACCTTGTTCATCCCGGCGATCACGATGATCTCGCGCGGACCGAACACGATGGCAGCAACGCGGTTTCCCTTGCCGTCGATATTCACCAGTTCTCCCGTAAGGCTGACGGCATTCGCGCCCGTCAGGAAGAAATCGGCAGAGAGGCAGTCGTGGGCCGCCTGCTCCCGCTCGGCATCCGTCTGCATGCTCTCGCGGTCGATGACGCGCCACGGGCCGTCCCGCAGGGCCTGCTGCAGGCCGATCTGGTCAGCAGAGCGCGCGCCGCCCCAGCCAACCAGAGAGCCCTGGGGGATCAGCCGCAGCGCAGCAGCAAGCGCAGAGGTCCGGTTCGGGCAGTAGCATGCATCAAAATGCCGGGCGCGCAGATTCTTCAGCAGGATCTGCGCGCGCTTTTCATAAAACAGCGAAACAGGTTCCATCGATTTAGCCTCCGTTTTTTCTTTCATTTTATCGCGCCGGAGGCGAAAATGCAAGGGAGCAAATTGGGACAACCGGGCAGCAACATATCAAATAGCCTCGCAGAGTTCGCCGCCCGCAGGCGGCGAATAAAATGGGATCATTTTCTCCGGCGGCGTGCACGTCGGAGAAAATACAGCTCAGTCCGTAAGTGTGCGAATCGCCCGTCAAAGGCGGGCGATTCGTGCGCGCAATGGACTGCAATCTTTTATCAGAAAAGCCTTTCGGCTTTTCTGATAGTCTTGCCGCCCTGTCCCGGAGGACAGGGCGGCCGGTATTTGCTTATTTTCCAGCGGGGGCGATAGTCAGACCGTTGAGGTCCAGACCGCCGCCGACGGTGTCGATCAGCGTGATCGCGCCGGTCTCATCGAAGGAGTAGAGGCGATGCGCCGAGTCGGTCACATAGAACAGGCCGGTCGTCGGATCGTAGTCCATTTCGTTGAGGCGGTTTTCGACCATGAGGTCGACCTCTGCAAGCTTCGTGAATGTGGTGAGATCCACATCCGCGCGGATGAGCTCGGTATTGCCATAGCCTCTGGCGAGGACATAGACATTGCCGTCCTTGCAGGCAACGGTACGCGGAGACGGGATGTTCGTCATGCCAGACATATCGCGGTAGGCCGTCCAGTAGTTCAGCTGCGTGGGATCCATACGGGACGGATTGAACTGGAACAGGTAGAAGCCCGCGACAACATACAGCACCTTATTTACCGGGTCATACGCGATATCGTTGGCATCGGAGAAGGTGTAGACCTGGCCCTTCAGCGTGGTCTGCTTCGACGTGAGGTCGTAGTAGTAGATGTAGGGCAGGCCGCCTTCGTTGACGACATAGTACAGGCCGCCTTCGTAGTCATAGGCAAGACCCGTGATGTTCGTGCCGCCGCTGAAGGTCGCGACCTCAGTCGCCGTGGAGTCCGGCAGCTCGGGGTTGAAGCTGTAGAGAGCATCGTGCTTGGCGGAGACCGTGTAAGCCGTGGAAACAGGCTTGCCGGTCATGTCGACCACAGTCAGCGTGCAGGTGGCAGTAACGCCGGTCTCAACGCTCGTGGCGGTGATGACGACGTTGCCTGCGGCAACGGACGTGACCAGACCGCTTGCATCGACCTTCGCAACGTTCTCATCGGAGGAGCTCCAGGTGATGGCCTGGTTCGCCGCGTTGGACGGGCGGACCTTGCCGGTAAGCTGGAAGGACTCGCCAAGGGCCAGACGGCCGACGGTCTTGTTCAGCAGGATGCCGTTGACCTTGCCGACAGGCGTCTGCTCTGCGGTGGGGATGGAGCACAGGAGGCCGAGATAGGCATCGCCCTGCTTCGTCGTACGGCCGGGAGCGGTCTGGACGGAGATCTTGCCGAGGTTCACGAGCTCAGGCGTGCCCTCGCCCAGCATGAACATGTACATGCCGCTGCTCATAGCCAGCTGCTTCGTGTGATACGTTGCATGCAGGTACAGACGATCCGTGCCAAAGTCATAGGTCATCTGTGCGTTGTAGGACATGCTGCCGTAGTAGGTGCTGCCGGTGCCAACCTGAGCGCCCGGGATATCCATGACGAAGGTGCAGGCAGCTGTCTTCGGATCGACGGTGTAGAGCTTCGCCTCCACGCCGATGGCAGTGCTTCCGGCTGCGTAGAGGACGCCTCTCTTGTCGATTGCAAGAGCCGTGACCTTCTCGGAGGTCGCCGCGATCTCGGTGACGGCGCCGTTATCAAGGTCGATCGTCACAAGCTTGCCGCTGAGCGTCAGGCCGTACATGGTGCCGGTCGTGTAGTCCATGGCCATGCCGGTGACCTGATCGGTCTCCACGTCGAGGTTGACGCTGCCAAGGTTCGTGTAGGACGAAACGTCCGAAGCATCGAAGCGGTAGAAGTCGCCCTTGGAGTTGTAGGCGTAGACACAGCCGTCGTAGTAAGCGCCGGTGCGCAGGGAGTAAGTACCGATGGCAGAGGTCGTCACCGGGCAGGTTCTCAGGTTGTTGTCCGGGACCTGCAGCCAGAAGTCATAGTAGCCGCTGCCGCCGTTCTGGTCGTCGTTCAGGAACGAGAGGAACGTGCCTGCGGAGGCGTAGACCGTGACGTCGATGCTGTCCGTGAACGGGCCGCCCTCGACCTCGGGATTCTTGTTCGTGATGGAGACCGTGACGGTCGCCGTGCCGACGCCGTGGAACGTGGCAACACCAAAGCGGTCAACGGTGACGACATCGGGGTTGCTGCTGGTCCAGGTGCGAGTACGGACAGTCGGGCGGACCGGGGTCGTGACGGTATCGAGCTGCAGCGTGCCGCCGACAAGGCCGGTGACACTGTCGCCGTTCGTAATCTCGATGCCCTCAACGGGGATGTGCTTCGTCTCCGGCTCATTCTCCGGAATGGTGAACATTGCGGTGGACTCAACGCCAGACTTCGTGGAGACGTTGCCGATCTTCACGATCGTCGCTTCGAGCTTGTCGGGATCCCATTCCTGCGGGTCGATGCGGACGAGGCACAGCGGAGAAGAACCGGCATTCATGCAGGGGTTCCAGTAGATGTTTCCAGTGTTGTAGTCATACATCATAGAAGCATAGTACCAGGTATCCTGACCGAGGGAGCCGAGCTTCGTCGTGCTCAGGGTGTCGGCATCGACCATGTAGAGGTTGCCGGACATATCCGAGACGATGATGTAGCCTTCTGCAGTGACGGTCATGGCGGGGGTGATCGCCGGGCCGCCGATCTCGCCGGAGTAGGTGCCGAGCAGGTCGATCGCGCCGGTGTCGAGGTCGACAATGGCGAGGCCGCCATTCGTAAGATCGACCGCGTACATACGACCGGTGTTGTAATCGAAGCCCATGTTGCCGAGCTCGACGCCTGCGGTGAAGCCGATGAACTCGATATCGCCGAACGTGGTCTTATCCGGGGTCTCTCCCTTGTTGACCTTGAAGCGGTAGAGGGACGTGCCGTCGCCGAACGTGCTGTCATCCATAGCGCGGGCTTCCTTCACGACTGCGTAGACATAGCCGTTGTAGTAGGCTGCACCCTGCCACATGGCATCGGTCGTGCTCTCCTCGCCGTCGATGCCGACAACCGTAAGCTTCTGCTTCGCGATCTGCGTGAGCTGCGTGGGCGTTTTGTCGGAGAACGTAACCCAGGTAAAGCCATTGGCGGCGTTCTTGTAGTCCGCCACAATATAGGTGTAGATGGCCTCTGCGGAGCCAACGACGCGGACCGTAGCGGTCGCGGTGTAATCGACCCACTGCGGGACGGTGGAGCTGGTTTCTTCATCCCAGTGCCAAGGATCCCAGACCTTGCCAGTCGCGGTGATCTCGGTCTCGCCCTCGCCTACGGCGGTGACGAAGCCCTGCTGTGTGACGGTGGCGATGGTCTCGTCCGCGGAGGCCCAGGTCAGTTCGCTTGCCTTAGCGTTCCACGGATTCCACTCGACCTCAAAGCGCTTGCGCTGGCCCTGCGTCATGGTAAGCTGATACGGGGAAAGCTGGAAGCGCTCTTGCGGATCCACGCCGATGGTGAACAGGTCGGACGTCTTGTCGGTCGGAACGAACAGGGACGTCTGGCCGCCGGGGCCGTAGGTGCCGACCTCTGTGCACTTGCCGGTGGCAAGGTCGACCTTGTAGGTCATGCAGACATTGATGTAGGTGTTGCCTGCAGCCGTCTGGCTGTGTGCATACCAGTACATCGTGTCGGTGTTGTGATCATAGCCCATGGACTGGATGACATTGCAGCCGGAGTAGTTGGCGTAGTTTACGAAATCGGTCGTGCCGATGTAGGTGCACACGCCGTCGCGCTCGAGGCTGTAGAGCTTACCGGCGGTAGAAATGCCGTAAAGCTGGCCTTCCGTCGTGCAGCCGAGGGTCAGGATCTCACCGTCAGAGCCGGTGATGTCGGCGATCTTCTCAAGGGAGATGGAGCCGTTGGAGTAGAAGCTGATCTGGAAGAGAGCGTTGCTTCCGTCATCCTTGCCGTCGCCGTCGCGGTCGCCTTCATAGTTCCAGCCGACAGCGTAGAGGTGGTTGCTGACCGTATCCGAATCTCTCTTGCCCTTGTCAGAATAGTCGAGTGCCATGTCGTACAGGACCTTGAAGCCGCTGTCACCGACCTTGCCGGACTGAGTGACGAGGGTCTGAGAACCCCAGTAGGTGTTGTACGGGGTAACAAGCACGACCGCGCCGTCCGTTGCGCGCTGGGCCACGAGGTAGCCGTTGACGTACTCTGCAGAATAATAGCGGTTCGAGCTGTCGAACGTCTCGTTGCGGTAGTCGCTCATGTCTGCCTTGTTGGCGCTGAACCAGCCGCCTTCAACGGCAGCGCGGTCAAACGTCTCGCAGCCATACAGGCGGTCAGAGCTCAGCTTCTGCATGGCAGGCTTCTGATCGGCCATTGCGCCGAGGTCAAGGGAGACATCGATTTCCGTCTCATTGCAGGCGTAGTCCGCCACAACGATGGTGAAGTCGGGGCCGAAGCCGGTGATGTCGTAGTCCTGGGTAAAGGTCTTGCCCGGCTCATTCTTGACTTCGTACTTGCCCATAATGATGCCGTCGTTGTTGACGAAGATCAGGGCCGCGATGTGCTGGTTGTCGTTGAGCTTCAGCGGAAGAAGGACCTTGCCGTTCTCGATCTTGAGATCCTGCTGGAGGGTCGCCTCATTCTCCACAACGGGAGCCTTGTCGTCCAGCGTGACATCAAAGGAGAAGGAATCGTCCATCACGTCGTCGCCGTCATCAAGCCATGCACTGGCAGTGTAGGTGACGGTCGTGCCGTCGGGCAGCTTGTTGTCGTTCTTGTCAAGGCCGTTCCAGACCTCGCCTTCCTCTGCCAGAACATACAGCGGGATGATCTGGCCGTAGCCGGAGTTATAGTAGGACTTTGCCATATACTCGCCGGTCAGGTCGAAGTAGACCTCGTTCGTGACCTTATCCTTAACCTGGAAGTTGATCTTCTTCAGGTTGCGGAGCAGGCCGACGTCGATCTCGGCAAGCGGGTTGGCATAGGAGAAGGCATTGTACTCGTCGCCGGAAGCGCCGGTACGGATGTACGGGTTCGTGCCGATGGCGGCATTGTTCGTGAAAATGCTGAGCGGATACAGGCTGGCTTCGTCTTCGTCAGCAGAGTCGAACGCAGGAGCCTGAGACCAATCGCCGTAGAAGCCGAGGAACGGCATCTCGAGGTCGGTCGTGTCATCCGTGGCGGACTTCACATAGAGGAAGCCTTCGACATACATGCCGTTCTCGAAGGATGCGTCGAGATAGGCCTTGTCTTCCGCGGTCAGCGTGATGGTGGCAGTCAGGGTGACGGACTCGCCAGCCGGAACGGTGACGCTCTCGAGCGCTTCCGTGCCGGAAATGACGGCATTCTCCGTCAGATCGGTGCTGACCTCAAGCTCTGCGCAGTAGGCCGTGATGACATCGACATCATCCTTGTTGACGGTGCCGTCGCCATTGACGTCCAGATAGGCATAATGCACATTGTCCTCAGCGATGGGAGCATCGTCGGTGACGTGCAGCAGCAGGACGCGGGCGTCGGCCGTCGTGATCTCGCCGTCGTCATTGAAGTCATACTTCATAATGTTCGACTCGGTCGCACCGGCCACGGTCAGGGAAGCGCCCAGCGCATAGGGAGCGTGGCCGATGAACGTGCCGTTGGTGTAGGTCACGACAGTTTCGGTGAGAATGGAGGCATTGAACGTATAGGTCAGATCCTTCTCACCGGACATGTTGTTGATAGTGAACGGGAACGTGTAGACACCGTTTTTGGCGTCGTCGTCGCCCAGCTCCGCCTTGGCGCGGTTCTCATAAGCCTGCGCGTTGGACAGATAGGCAAGGGAGCTTGTTGCCTTGACAAGGTTGGCAAGACCGGCGCCCTGGCCTCTCGGGGAGACCTCGAGGCCGTTGGAATCGAGGATGGGATCCGCCGTGCTCATCATGAGGTTCGCAGCAACCTGACGGAGCTCTGCTTCCTGATACTGCGGATAGTTCTGGCGCAGATACTGCATGAGAACAGCCATCGCACCGGCGATCTGCGGGGTCGCCATGGACGTACCGCTCATAAGGCCGTAGTTGGAGCCTGCGATGCTCGGATCACGGGTGGAATAGATGTTGCCGCCGACACCGGCGATCTCCGGCTTCAGCTTCAGGTCCGGGGTGACGCCCCAGGAGGAGAAGTCGCTGAGGGTGCGGTCGCGCTTGACCTGCACGAGGTCGCCGTTGCAGCATGTCAGGGTCTTGACGCCCTCGGCGAACTGCGCCTTCATGTACTCGCCGTCTGCCTTGGAGACAAAGACTGCGGGGATGTTATCGCCGCCGTCATTGATCTGCATGTTGAGCATGCCGGAGGCATTGTTGTAGACCACGATGCCGATCGCACCTGCAGCCTGTGCAGCGGCCTGCTTGTCGGGGAAGGAGCTGGAGCCGCGGGAAACCAGGGCAATCTTACCGCTGACATCCACATTCTCATAGTCGCTCGCCTCGCCGTAGCCGCCGATCGGAACGAATTTCACAGACTGGCCCTTGAAGTTGCTCAGGAACTTCGTGGCGTTCGTCGTTGCGGTGTCGTTGTAGCCGATGGTGTGGCCGTTCACGGTGAAGTACAGGGATTCTGCGCCGTCGTTGTCGATGGAGGCAACGGACAGAGCGGCAGAAAGCGTACTCGGGGTACCGACGACGCCGTCATCGGGGTTGCCGGAACGGGAGAGATTCCATCCGGTGCGGTTCTGATATGCAGCGTTCGTTTCGTTGCCCGCAGCGATCAGGACCTCGATATCGGTGCTCTCGAACAGCTCAAGCGTTTTGCTCATGTCGCCGGTCGTAAAGCCGCCGGCCGCGCCGAGGGAGAGGTTGCAGGCATCGACATCCAGACGGACGCAATCTTCAAGGCCGGCCATGATGGTGTCCCAGCCGGCGCCGCCGCCCGCGGCGAAGACCTGCATGACGATGATCTGGGCATCCGGCGCAACACCGATGACACTGCTGCCTTCGATCTTATTAGCAGCCGTGATACCGGCGACATGCGTGCCGTGGTCATGCTGTGCCGTTGCGTGCGATACATCGAAATCATGCGTGTAGTAGTTGAAGATGAACGGAAGCTTGCTATTATAATAGGAGCGATTGCGCAGGCTCGTCATCTGGCCCGCATTCAGCGTGTTCCAGATGGCATCGACGCCTTCCTTCGTCAGGGAGCTCTCGGTGAGCTTATCCTCGGACAGAGCGCCGAAGTTCGGATGATCGACCACGATGCCGGTGTCCAGAATGGCGACCTTCATGCCCTTGCCGGTGAAGCCCGTTGCATTGAGCTGATCGGCGCCGATCATGGTGGTGGCATTGCTGGTCATGGGCTGCAGCTCACCGTCAGACGTCAGGGCGGACTCCTCCTCGGGAAGCGAGAACGTCGGGGCGACGTAGACATGATCCACACCGGGAAGCGCCTCGAGGGCTTCCTTATTGCCGTACTCCGTCTTTACGGCCACGCCGGTCGTAGCGATGGTGTAGGTGTAACCCAGCTCGAACTGTGCGTCATTGCGGAACTTCTGCGTGAGGTTTGCCTTGAGCGCATTGAGCTCGAGACGGAGCGCGGCCTCATAGGCAACAGCCTTCGGCGCGCGGGTGGCGATGTCGTCCTTCGTGAAGCCTGCCACGAGCAGCGGGCTCTTCTGCATGACGACGATGAACGTGACAACCTCGTCCGCCTTGGGCTCGCTCTCGGCAAGCTGTGCGGAGAAGCGGTCTTCGCCGTTCTGCACGAGCTTCGGCTCACCAGCCTCAACGGGCTGCTGCGCGTCGGTCTCGACAGTCGGGTCTTCAGCGATATTGCTGCTCGGGAGCTGCACCGGGCCGTCCGTGGAGATCTCCGGGACGTTGCCGTCTGCAAAGCCGCTCTCCGTGGCAAAGGCCATGGGAACGCCCGTCAGAACAAGTGCCAGCGCAAGGAGCAGAGACAGGATCCTTTTCTTCATTGCGGCTCCTCCCTTTCTCAGTGCTGCACCAGCGTGGCATACCGCACGATGACGGTGGCCACCTGACCGCGGGTGGAATTACCGGTGGGATCGAGCTTATTCTCGCCCACGCCCTTGATGAGGCCGGCCTCAACGGCCCACGTCATCGCGGGAACGGCATAGGCGCTGACGCTGGAGGCATCTGCAAAGGCCTTCAGATCGCCCTTTGCCGTGGTGTCGACACCGGCAAGCTTGGCATAGCGCGCAAAGAACGCGACCATCTGCTCACGGGTGACATTTTCCTCCGGAGCAAACTCCGTTGCACTCACGCCGTTGGTGACGTTGTTCTGATAAGCCCAGATGACAGCGTTCGTGTACCAGCTGTTCTTCTCGACATCGCGGAACGGTGCAGTGCCCTTGACGGAGGGCTCCCCTGCGATGCGGTACAGCACGGTGACGAGCATGGCGCGGCTCATCTCGGTATCGGGCTGGAACTTCGCGCCGCCCATGCCGATCATGTAACCGCGGCTGACGACGAAGTCGATGCCCTCGTGATAATACTCGTTCCGATCGACGTCCGTGAAGCGGGAAGCCGGGCACTCGACGAGCAGCGTAGCGGTGGACTGCAGCTTTGCATCCTTCGCGCCGCTGATGTAGCCGCCCTGCAGGACGACCTGCGTTCTGCATTCCTGCAGAGCCTCAAACTTGAGGGTCAGGACGGTGCCGGCCTTGGCAGCCTTCGCACCGGCAAATGCCGCAACGACGGCGTCCTTCTTGCCGGAGTTGACCTTCAGGCTGAGCTCCGTGCCTGCGGGCCAGGCCTCTCCTGCCTCTGCGCCGACGAACTTCAGGCTCTTGCTGTCGTAGGCAAAGGTCAGCTTTCCGTCTGCCACGACGCCCTCTGCCTCCGTGTTCACGGCGACGCAGACCTCATCGCCGCGGATCACATGCTGGGATGTGACCTGAAGCGTGAGGAGAGAGCTCTCGATCGCAGCGACGCTGGTCAGACCCAGGCCGAGCACCAGGGCGACTGCCAGCAGCAGCGAAAAGAGCCGGCGAACGTTACTTCTCATAATCTCTGTTCCTCCTTCTTTTTGATGCACCCGAGACGGGTATGCGGGCCCGCCGTTCCTGCCGAGTCGGCAGTATTGCAGCGGCAAGCTGCAATTTTTACAGCTCTTACCCAATGTTACCATAAACACAGGAAAATCGCAAGCATTTATTTTTAATATTTGTCTCATAAATAGTCGTATAGTCCTGACGGCGTAAAAATTTGGTAAAAAATACCCGTCCGGCACCGGTCAGGTACCGAACGGGCCATATCTTACTTCTGTTCGCTGACGTATTCCAGTACCCAGCGGAACAGGCGTTCGAGCGCATCGGGCCGCGTGATGTAATTCACGCGCTCACCGTCGCCGCGCGTCTCCAGATAGCCGAGCTTGTAAAGCCCGTAGACGTTCCGGGAGACCGTGCCGGAGTTCAGGTTCATCGAGGCCGCAAGCTGCGCCGCCGAAAACGGCTCTGCGGCACAGCGCCGCAGGATCTCCAGCTTGTCCTTGCCGGTCAAGGCGCGCATCATGGCGCACAGTGTCTCGGCATCCGGCCGGACCTGATGTGCCGCCGCAAATTCAAAGCTGAGGTTCGCGCCGAGATAGGCAATACGCACGGTCTTGCCGCCGCTCTCGAACCACTCCGTCCAGAAGCCGACCATGTTGAAGTTCCACAGCGCGATCCAGACCTCATCCGGCTGCATCTCCTGCGTGAAGAGATACGACGCGCGGAACATCTCCTGCTGGAACGTGTCGACGGAGTGCGTCTGAAAGTACTTTTCCCAGATGGCCAGCTGCGCGCGATTCCGCTCGGTCAACGCCTGCATTTCGACCGCCAGCTGCTCGGCGACCGGGCGGAGCAGCTCCGTCAGCTCGCGCAGATAGGTCTCGAACTCCGTCAGCACGCGCAGGATCTCCCATCGTGCCTCCATGGAGCATGGCAGCCGTTCCAGCTGCACCTGCAGCGGCTCCGGCTCCTCCTGCGGATCAAGCGGCTCCAGGACGAGGCCCATGGTGTTCATGTCGTTGATCTTGAAGACAATGCCCGACATATACCGGAACATGCGCAGCAGCTCGGCGGCAAACGAGTCAATATCGGTGCAGTTGAGCGGCGTGGCCACGAGCATGGTGTGCGCAAGACAGCAGCAGGTCTTCTCATCCGTTCCCGGCAGCTTTTCAAAAAAATAGCGCAGCCGCGCCTGATGCGGGTCGAGCGTCTGCGTGACGGCTGCGGAGATACGATCCAGCTCCTGCGCCAGCTGCAGGCCCTGATCCTCCTTCTCGAGCAAGTAGCGGCCGAATTTTCGGTTTACACGCTCATAGTCTCTTGTATATGCTATTCCATTTATATAATAGTATAAAAGATAGACGGTTTCCGCAAAAAGGCAGGGTTTATCGATCACACGAACCTTCACAAGATCACTCCTTTGCGGCTATTGTAGTATACGCCCGCGCAATTTGTCAACACCCGTTTCGGAAAAAACTTGTATATTTTGCTGGAATCTGCCGCATAAAAATCGTTCGTTCCTGTCATTGTCACAAAGCGCTCCCCTGCCGGAGTTGACAAATTTCTGCCTTTCCGGTATGATAAACCAAACGGCATATCCGAAAAACGGAGCTGCCGCAGGAGGACTTATGAAATATGATTTTACCACGGTGCTCGACCGCACCGGCGCGGATTCCATTGCCGCAAACATCGATCTCTGGGGCGTGAGCCCTGCTCCGGCGCAGCGCATCCCCATGTGGGTCGCGGACATGAGCTTCCCGACCGCGCCGCCGATCCTCGAGGCGATGCATAAGCGTCTCGCTTTTCCGAACTTCGGTTATTTTTCCATGCCGGATGAATATTTTGACTGCATTCTCCGCTGGCAGGAGACGCGCAACGGCCTGACCGGCCTGAAGCGCGCGGACATCGGCTATGAAAACGGCGTGCTTGGCGGCGTCAGCTCGGCCGTGCAGGCCCTGACCGTCCCCGGAGAGGCCGTGCTGCTGCACGCCCCGGCCTACATCGGCTTTACCCATGTTCTGGATAATCTCGGCCGCAAAGCGGAGCTTTCTCCCCTGCGCCGCGATGAAAACGGAGTCTGGCGCATGGATTACGAGGACATGGACCGCCGCCTGAAGGAGCATTCCATCCGCCTTGCCATCCTCTGCTCGCCGCATAACCCGACGGGCCGCGTCTGGGAGCGCTGGGAGCTGGAAAAGGCCATGGAGGTCTATGCCGCAAACGACTGCTTTGTCCTCTCAGACGAGATCTGGTCCGATCTCATCCTGCCGGGCTATCGGCACATCCCCACGCTTTCCGTCTCGGACGATGCACGCCGCCGCACGGCCGCATTTTATGCCCCGAGCAAGACGTTCTCGCTGGCGGGTCTCATCGGCTCGTATCACATCATCCCTGATCCATGGCTGCGCGACCGCGTGACGCGGCAGGGCGACCTCAGCCATTACAATTCCTGCAATGTGCTCTCGCTGCACGCCCTGCTCGGAGCCTATTCGGACGAGGGCGCACAGTGGCTCGACGAGCTGCGCCCCGTGCTGGCGGACAACATCCGCTATGCCTGCGATTTCATCGCCGCTCACTTCCCCGGTGTGCAGGTCATGCAGCCGCAGGGGACCTATATGCTGTTTCTGGACTGCGCCGCATGGCTGCAGGAGCACCATATGACGCTGCGGGAACTGGAGGAGCGCGGAGCGCGTGCCGGTGTCATCTGGCAGGACGGCGCGGCGTTTGCGTGGCCGGACTCCATCCGGATGAATCTGGCCCTGCCGCACAGCAGGCTCGTCGAAGCCATGGAGCGCCTTCGTGTCCATGCCTTCTGCTGAAGTGCTGGCGGGCTTCCTCCGCGCGCATGGTCTGCAGCTCAATGCGCAGCAGCAGGCAGCCGTCGGAGCGGTCGAGGGGGCCGTCCTGCTGCTGGCCGTCCCCGGCAGCGGCAAGACGACCGTGCTCGTGACGCGGCTGGGCTATCTCGTGCAGTGCTGCAACGTCCGCCCGGAGGAGATCCTCACCATGACCTATACCGTCGCTGCCACCCGCGACATGCGAAGCCGCTTCTCTTCCCTGTTCGGTGAGGAGCTTGGCAGCCGGATGGAGTTTCGCACCATCAACGGCGTCTCCGCGCGCATCATCCGCGCCTATGAGCAGCGGATGGGACGGACCGCCTTTTCCCTGCTCTCGAGCGAGGCAGAGCAGACCGCCCTGCTGCGCGTGCTGTATTTCCGGTGCAAGGGCGAATACCTGACGGACGCCGAGCTCAAGCAGGCCCGCACGCTCATCGCCTATGCAAAAAATCAGATGCTGGGCAAGGAGGAGCTGGACCTGCTGTGGAAGGAGCTGGACTGCTTCCCTGCGCTTTACCGCGCCTATCAGCAGGCGCTGCGCAATGCCAGGCAGATGGACTATGACGACCAGATGGTCTATGCCCTGCGCATCCTGCGGCAGGTCCCGGAGATCCTGCACGAATTTCAGGCGCGCTATCACTACTTCTGCGTGGACGAGGCACAGGATACCTCGCGCATCCAGCATGCGATCGTCTCGCTGCTGGCCGGTGCAGGCGGCAATCTGTTTCTCGTCGGCGACGAGGATCAGAGCATCTATGGCTTCCGCGCCGCCTGTCCGGATATGCTGCTGCACTTTGAGGCGGACCACCCCGGCGCAAAGGTCCTGTTCCTCGAGCAGAACTATCGCTCCACGCCCCAGATCGTCGAGGCGGCCGACCGCTTTATCCGCCAGAATGTCTCCCGCCGCGACAAGCACATGCAGCCCATCCGTACCGGCGGCGCAGCCATCCGCCAGATCCCGCTGAACCGCCGCGAGCGGCAGTACACCTACCTGCTTGAGGTCGCGCGCGATTTGCCGGAAAACACGGCTGTGCTTTATCGCGACCATGATTCCGCCCTGCCGCTCATCGATCTTCTGGAGCGAAACGGTGTTCCCTACCGCGCCCGCCAGACGGATTGCGCCTTCTTCTCCAGCCGGATCGTGCGGGACATCACGGATATTATCCGCTTTGCGCAGTCCCCGTGGGACGGCGCGCTGTTCCGCCGCATTTATTATAAATTCTGTGCCGGGATCCCGAAGGCCGTGGCCGAGCGGGCTGCGGCCCACAATCCCACGGCCGAGCCGCTTCTGCTGGCCGTGGCGGACGACGACGTCTCCCCGTATACGCGGCGGCAGTGCCGCATGCTTCAGACCCATCTGCAGAACCTCCGGACGGAGAAGGCCAACCGCGCCGTCTACCGCATCGTCGCCTTCATGGGCTACGGCGACTATCTGGATCAATGCGGGGCCGACAAGAGCCGCGCAGAAATTCTGGAGGCGCTCGGCGCGCAGGAGCCGGATCCTCTGCGCCTGCTGGAGCGTCTGGACGAGCTGCAGGCCCTGCTGCGGCAGCCGAAGTCCGAGGCGCGCGGCCTGATCCTCTCCACAGTGCACTCGAGCAAGGGCCTGGAGTATGACCGGGTCTTTCTGCTCGACGTCATCGACGGCGTGTTTCCAAAGGAGGGCGAGGACGTCGACCGTGACGAAGAGCGGCGGCTGTTCTATGTCGCCATGACCCGCGCCCGCAACGAGCTTGCCGTCTTCACCTTCCCGCCGGAAAAAACGTCCTCGGCCTTTTCGCAGTTCCTGTTCCGACCGAAGCGCCGCATCCCGCGCAAGTCAAAGAAAAAGACTGCGGCAGACAGCTTTCTCCCCGGCACGCCGGTGCAGCACAGCGCCTATGGCGCGGGGCGCATTCTGGCGCGGGAGGGCGACCGTGTCCGCATCCGCTTTTCCAGCGGCAGCGAGCGGGTGTTTTCGCTGGCCGCCGCCGTTCCGAACGGGCTTCTCAGCCTGCGGCAGGAATCCGGCGGAAATGCCGCAAAAGCCGATTGACACGGTAGGCAATTCGTTGTATCATAATTTGAACGGCCCTGCGCCGTGAATCCACAGTGCGGAGGAACATCTCACCATGCTCAATTCTTTCTCCCGAACCGAACTGCTGCTTGGCCACCCGGCCATGGAGGCCCTGAAGCACGCGCGCGTGGCGGTCTTCGGCATCGGCGGCGTCGGCGGCTATGCCTGCGAGGCCCTTGTCCGCAGCGGCGTCGGCGCCTTTGACCTCATTGACGACGACAAGGTCTGCCTGACGAACATCAACCGCCAGATCATCGCCACGCGGAAGACCGTCGGCCAGTATAAGGCCGACGTCATGCGCGACCGCATGCTCGACATCAATCCGCAGGCCGATATCCGCGTACACCGCTGCTTCTTCCTGCCGGAAAACGCCGCAGAGTTCCCGTTTTCGGAATATGATTATATTCTCGACGCCGTCGACACCGTCAGCGCCAAGCTCTCGCTTGCCGTGCAGGCGCAGGCAGCCGGTGTACCGATCATCAGCGCCATGGGGGCGGGCAACAAGCTCGACGGCAGCCGCTTCCGCATCTCCGATATCTCCGAGACGCGTGTATGCCCGCTGGCACGTGTGATGCGCCGCGAGCTCAAAAAGCGCAGCGTGCGCCGCCTGAAGGTCGTCTGGTCTGACGAGCAGCCGACCCGTCCGCTCGAGGGCATGGCAAACAGCTGCCGCTACCACTGCATCTGTCCGCCGGGCGCCGCACATAAGTGCACGGATCGCCGCGATATCCCCGGCAGCACGGCCTTTGTGCCGCCGATCGTCGGCCTTCTGATGGCTGGCGAGGTCATCAAGGACCTGACGGCTTCCGTCAGACAGGAGGGCACATGGAATTGACGCTCGAAGAATTGGAGGCGCTGGAGCCTGGCAGCTATACCCTGCTCGACCTCCGCTCGGAGCAGGAGACCGCCTACGGCACCATTCCCGGCTCCGTTCCGGCCAACGCCGCCGCCCTGCCGGAGGGGCTTCCGGCAGAGCCCGGCCGCATCGTGCTGTTCTGCACACGCGGCAAGCTCAGCCTTGAAACGGCTGAACGCCTGCGCGACGAAGGCTTCGATGCCTGCAGCCTCAAGGGCGGCTATCTTGCCTGGCTCATGCGGCAGATGCAGCGGCAGGAGGCAGAGGAGCTGTGCAGCCGCGTGGAAAACAGTCTGCGCAAGCGCTTCCGCCTGAAGCTGTGGTGCAACTTTACCAAGGCCATCCGGCAGTATGAGCTTGTCAAGCCGAACGACCGTATCGCCGTGTGCATGTCCGGCGGAAAGGACTCCATGCTCATGGCAAAGCTTTTTCAGGAGCTGCAGCGTTATACGAAGTTTCCCTTCTCGGTGGAATACCTCGTTATGGACCCCGGCTACAGCCCGGAGAACCGCCGCGTCATCGAAGAAAATGCACGAAAGCTGAATATTCCCATCCACATTTTCGAGTCGAACATCTTTGACTATGTCTATAACGTGGACAAGTCCCCCTGCTATCTCTGCGCGCGCATGCGCCGCGGGCACCTTTATGACTATGCCCGCCAGCTCGGCTGCAACAAGATCGCGCTCGGGCATCACTATGACGATGTCATTGAGACGATCCTCATGGGCATGCTCTACGGCGCGCAGGTCCAGACCATGATGCCGAAGCTTCATAGCACAAATTTTCCCGGTATGGAGCTGATCCGGCCGCTGTACCTGATCCGCGAGGACGATATCAAGGCCTGGCGGGACGCAAACGAGCTGCACTTCATCCAGTGCGCCTGCCACTTCACGGACACCTGCACGACCTGCTCCAATCAGGAGACGCGCTCGAAGCGGCATGAGATCAAGGATCTGATCCGCACGCTGAAGCAGCGCAATCCGGATGTGGAGGCGCACATCTTCCGCTCTGTGGAGAATGTGAATCTCGACACCGTCATCGGCTGGAAGACCGGCAGAAAAAAATACAGCTTTCTCGACCGCTATGATGAAGAAGCCTAGAATAAATCCCTCTGCTAGACGCGCAGAGGGATTTATTCTATGTTACATTGGGATCAGCAGCAGTGTTCCGGCCGGGACCTCGTCTGCCTGCAGGTCATTTGCCGCCGTGACCGTCTCCGGCGCAGTGCGGCAGGCCTTTGCGATATCCCAGACCTGCTCCGGCTGCTCCGTGCGCCGCAGGATGACGCCCGGACGCCGCGCATCTTCCGGCTCCGGCTCCGTCGTGCCGCCGCACACGGCCTTGAGCGCATGCCGCGCCGTGCTGGCAAGCGTCACCTGCACCGGGCAGCGCAGCGTCACGCCGTCCGCCCCTGCCGCACAGAACAGCTCGCCCGGCGTGATCTCCGTGACGCGGCAATCCGCCTGCGGCGCAAGCGCCGTTTCCAGCAGCACGTTCGTCCGCAGCGTCTGGCCCTGCAGTTTCCCTGCCGGGTCGGTGAAAAGGACGTTCGCAGCAAGCGGCAGCTCGATTTTTGCCATGCCGTTCTCCTGCCGCCGCACCGGCTCCCCTGCCAGTACCCAGCCGTCCGCGATGGCGGAGGCAGGCTCCCGCCCGGCCGCCTGCGCCGTTTCGCGGAACGTCTGGACATCGAGGATGCCCTCCATCTCCCACGTCTCCCACTGCGGCTTCAGCTCGGCATCGAGGCAGTAGGCATCCTCGATCAGCTCTACCGGCTGCTCGCCGCAGACCGTGCACTGCGCCAGAATGCCCGCGCTCAGCAGCAGGCGGCGGCAGTCGAGCTGGCCGTCCGGCTCCGTCTCGGCCGAGGTCAGGGCGAGGAATACCGTCAGGTCTCCCTCATCCAGGTCCTGCTCCAGCTCCGCAAACTGCGAGAACGGAAGCTCCGTCTCCTGCCGCTGCAGGCTGCCGTCCGGGGCCTCATAGAGGATATGGACCGTCAGCCGCCCCTTGAACACCGCCTTGTTCCCGATCGTCTTCCGCTCAGCCGTATCCAGCGCATAGACGCATTTGAGCAGCCGCTCGACCGGCGGCTTCGACGCCGGGATCTCGATCTCCTCATTGAGCGAAAAGCTCTTTTCGCCGAGGCCGCGCGGCAGACGAAGCGGCAGGCGCTTGCGCCGGAGCTGCAGCGTCGGTGCCGGCTCCGGAAAGTCGTGCAGCGTCCGCGTGAACGCGGCATAGACCGTCAGCGTGCAGGAGACGCCGGCCCTCACGAGCAGCTTGCGCGAGTGCACGAGCCGCGCATCCACGCTGCACAGGCGGCAGACGCATTGCAGGCGGCAATCGCTCTGCTCCCCCTCCCAGCCGCGCCGGGCGCTGAACGGGATCACGGTCTCCAGCCGCTCGAGCCGTCCGTCCTCTGTGACGAACAAAATACCCGCCTGCACCTCCCCGCTGACCGACGCACTTCCCGCGGCACACTCCTCCGCGCGGACGAGCAGCGTGCCGAACGCATCGACGACGCGGTCCGCATCCGCGCAGCTGTCCGGTACGATGACCTCGGCTGTCAGCTCCTGCGTGACCGTCTGATCGAGCACGCGGCCGAGATAGTCCAGCTGCTTTTCCTGAAAGACAAGCTCCATCGTCTTCCCTCCTTCTTGTTCTGGGAAAATCATATGCGGGCCGCGCGCGCAATATTTGCCGATTATCGCCGCCGCGCAAGGCAAAGCCCTGCGACCAGAAGCGCGATGCCGAGCACGACCAGCACGAATTCCGAGCTGAACAGCAGCGAAAGCAGCAGCCCCGCGCCGAGCGCCATCATCACCGAGCCCAGAAGCTCCATTTTTCTGCACATAAAAAACCGCCCCCTGCCAGCCTATGTGCAGAGGGCGGTTTTATGCAGGAAGATCGGGCAGCAGCGTGTTCCGCACCGCAAGAAATCGATCAATCTCTCCTGTTTGCTTGCTTGGCATGTCAACGCTTCGGAGCAGAAAAGGAAACATGCAGATGCTCCTCCGGGCCAAAGCGATCCCACAAGGAGTGCAGCAGCGTCAATTTTCCAAGAGGCCACTGCTCCCACCGGCAGTCCTCTCGCGCTTCTGCTTCGGCAGATGATCCGTAAGCCCTTCTCAAAGCAGCTGACCGCTCCGCATAAGAAGCGGCAGCGTCATCGCCCTTCCGCTGGTCCGGCGGAATGACCCGAAACAGCTCCAGAAATTGGATGCGGCCAGCCTTAAAATGGACACCGATATTCAGCAGAATATCACATTGAAACGCTTTTCCCGGAAATACAAGATATCCGGGTGCTGCCATATGATATGGCCTCGACTCCTTTCAGCACGGTGAATCTGTCCGGATGCACGAAGCAGCCATTGTTACCGTGCAGCTGCTCCGGAACAGATCAGCCAGCACAGGCCCTCGCGGATGCGCAGCCTGACCGTCGGTTCGATCCACTCATTGCTGATGGTCAGCGAGTCGCCCCGGCGCGCTTCTGCGTCGCGGAGCGGGTATTTCGCGCCCTCGATCGTCACACCGCGCAGAACGGCGTCGATGGGAAGCAGAGAAAAATAAAAATATTCCGTGCGCGGCAGGACATACTCCCCCGGTCCGATGCACGTCACGCGATTATCGGGGTCGAGCAGGATGGCCTCGACACCATCAGCGCGAGCCGTTTCCAGCAGCTGCAGATTGGCAAGGGCATGATCCAGCCGCCCGCCGGTGCAGGCCGTGAGGTACAGGCGCGTACAGCCATGCGCCCGCGCCATCGTATAGGCCGCCTGCAGGTCGGACTCGTCCTTCTCCGGGCGAAGCAGGATATTTTCCGCTCCGGCCACAGCCGTGCCGCCGGAGTCTCCGTCCCCGACATAGCAGTCCGGGGCAAAACCGGCCGCCGCGGCGCAGTGCACGCCGCCGTCCGCGCAGATCACAAGCGGTTTCTCCGCGCGCAGCGCATCGAGATGCCCCCAGCTGCGGCAGGGCATCGCGCCAAAAATCAGAGCTGTTTGTGTTCCCAAAGCCGGATCTCCTTTGCTGCTTCATAGAGCCTTGCATAGCTGGCATGGCGGGTCGGCTCCAGCTCGCCTGCCGCAAGCGCCTCGAGCACGGCACAGCCCGGCTCGGACAGATGCGCGCAGTCGTGATAGCGGCAGCGGCCGAGATACGGGGCAAAGTCCGGAAAGGCATACTGGAGGTTTTCCTTCAGGATCAGCTCCATCTGCTCCGTGTCAAATGAGGAGAAGCCCGGCGTGTCGATGACGCAGGTGCCGTCCGCCAGCGGGAACAGCTCCACATGGCGCGTCGTATGGCGGCCGCGGCCGAGCTTTTCCGAGACCTCGCCCGTCTCCACGGAGAAGCCGAGGCAGTTCAGGATGCTGCTCTTGCCGACGCCGGAATTGCCCGTGAAGGCGACGGTCTTGCCGCGCACGGCCTCGTGCAGGGCGGCAACGCCCTCGCCGCTGGCCGCGCTCGTCGGAAAGACCGGGAACCCGGCATGGCGGTAGATGTGCGTGAGCGACTCCCCGCTCTCGAGGTCCGTCTTGTTGACGCACAGCACGACCGGCACATTCTGGTTTCCCGCAATGGCCGCGACGCGGTCGATGAGAAACGGGTCCGTCACGGGATTCGCGCCGGACGCCAGCACGACGAGGGCGTCGAGGTTACTGACGGCCGGGCGGATAAAGCTGTTGCGGCGCGGCTCGATCTCCTCGACCATGCCCTGTGCGCCGGAGCCGGAAAAGCGGACCCAGTCCCCGACGAGCGGCGACATCCGCTCCTTGCGGAAGCGGCCGCGGGCGCGGCACTGCGTGAGCGTGCCGTTCCCGCTGTCTACATAGTAAAATCCGCTGAGCGCCTTGACGATGCGTCCACGCTCCATGCTCAGTCTCCCGATTCAGAGGATTCTGTCGTCGGCTCCGGCTCCGTCGGCGCGGTGGTCGGCGCTTCCGTCGGGGCCTCCGTCGGCTCGGGACCGTCCGAGACCTCGAGCGTCACGATCGTGTCCTTGGCGACCTTGGAATTTGCCGCCTCGCTCTGCCGCACGACGCGGTCCTTCTCGTCCGTGTCACTGTAGACGCGCTTGATCTCATATTTCAGGTCGTTTTCCGTCAGCAGATCGATGGCGTCGCGGACGCTCAGGCCGGTGACGGGCGGGACCGTGACCTTGCCGCTGCCCTTGCTCACATAGACCGTGACCTGCTGGCCGCGGCTGAGCTGGCTGTCCGAGGCAGGGACGGTGCGCGTGACATTGCCGGATGCGATATCGTCGCTCTCCTCCTCGAGATAGGTGATGCGCAGATTCAGGTTCATGGCATCGAGGATGCTCTTGGCATTTTCCTTAGACTGGTTCTTGAGCTCCGGCATCTTGCCCGAGCCGAGGCTGACATACACCGTCACGCTCTGGCCCTCCTGCAGCTCGGTCTCGGCTGCGGGATCCGTGCGCGTCACGCTGCCCGCGGGCACGGTATCGCTCGATTCTTCCTCGCGGCGGACATTCAGTCCGAGATTCATGGCCTTGAGCTGGGACATGGCGTTTGCCTCCGACTGACCGGCCAGATCCGGCATGAGGTTGTTCTCCTTGCCGAGGCTGACCTTCAGCGAGATCGTGCGCACGCGGCCGCCCTTGACCATTTCGCCTGCCTTGGGGGTCTGCTCATAGACATAGCCCTTTTCGTATTCGTCGTTATAGTCGTAGGTCACGCCGTTCAGGTCGATCTTCAGCTCGGGATAGTCGTCGGGGTTGATGTCCTCGAGCTTCATGCCGACGAGCTTCGGCACCTCGACCTCAGGCGTATCGGGCTTGTCATTCGTGCCGGAGCCGCGGAGCAGCACAACGCCGAGCACAACGAGCAGCACAACGGCTGCCGCTGCGGCGCAGACGACACCGATGACGGTGCGGCGCTTCTTCTCCTGCTCGCGGCGGGCACGCTCGGCTGCGCGGCGCTCATCCGGCTGACGCGCAGCACGGTTCGCGGCGCGGGCAGCGGCATAGCGCTCCGCCTCGGAGCGGGTCATGCCGCCGTGCTGCGGCTGCTGGGGCTGCTGCGGGGCCTGCGGCGCCTGCCGCAGCGTCTGACCACCGGGCCCGTACACGAACGTCAGGCTCGGATTCTTGCGGAATTCCTCCATATCGCGCAGCATCTCCGTCGCGGAGGAATAGCGCTCGTCGGCATTGGAGGCCATAGCGTGCATCGTGATCTGCTCGAGGCCGCGCGGGATACCGGTGACGAGCGTGCTGGGCAGCGGCGCGCCGCCGTTGATGTGCTGGATGGCGACGGAGACGGGCGTCTCGCCGTCATAGGGCGTGCGGCCCGTGAGCATCTCATACATGACGACGCCGAGGGAATAGAGATCGGACCGGTCGTCCACCCACGCGCCCTTGGCCTGCTCCGGCGAGATATAGTGCACGGAGCCGAGCGCCTCGCGCGTCAGCGTGCTCTGTGCCGAGGCGATGCGCGCGATGCCGAAGTCGGCGACCTTGATGCTGCCGTCCTTCAGGATCATGATATTGTGCGGCTTGATATCACGATGGACAATGCCGCGGCTGTGGGCGTGCTCGAGCGCCTTGGCGATCTGCATGGCGAAATGCAGCGTCTCGCGCCAGTTGAGGCAGCCCTTCTTCTCCAGATACTGCTTGAGCGTGATGCCCTCGATCAGCTCCATGACGATATAGTCCACGTCGCCGGAGCGGGACACGTCGTAAACGCTGACGATATTCGGGTGCGACAGCATGGCGACGGCCTGCGACTCCGCATGGAAGCGGCGGCGGAACTCCTGATTGCGTGAGAACTCATCCTTGAGGATCTTCACGGCGACCAGGCGGTTCAGCCGGTGATCCAGTGCTTTATATACAACTGCCATCCCGCCTGTCCCGATGACCTCGAGGATCTCATAGCGGTTATCCAGCAGCCTTCCTAAGTAATTTTCCATGGCAACTCCTTCCGCGTGCGCGGCCCGTTCTCAGCGGCGAACGGAAGCCGGATTCAATCTCAGATACCGCAGAGCGGCCTTTTTTGTTACAGTGCAATGAGCACAGAGGTCACGTTATCGGGCGCGCCCCGGCTTTTTGCGATATCCAGCAGGCGCTGGCAGCAGTCTGCCTTCTGTGCGCCGTGCACGACTTCAAATAAGATCTCCTGATCGGCCATCTGGTTCGAAAGGCCGTCCGAGCACAGCAGCAGGCAGTCGCCCGGCTCCGCCGTGAGGGAGAACACATCGGCGGCGACCTGCTTTTCCGTGCCGACCGCGCGGGTGATGAGATTCTTGCTCGGGTGGTTCTTGGCCTGCTCGTGCGTCAGTTCGCCACGCTGTACCATCAGCTCCACAAGAGAGTGATCCACGGTGACGCAGCGGATGCCGTCCGCGCCGAGATGGTAGGCCCGGCTGTCGCCAATGTTCACGATCTCCACGCGCAGGCCGCGGACGAGGGCAGCCACGAGCGTCGTGCCCATGCCGCGGAACTCCTCGCTGAGCTGCGCATGCTCATAGACAGAAATATTGGCCAGCTTCGCCGCCGTGCACAGCACGTCCTGCTCCTCCGCCTCGGTCATCCCGTCGCGCAGAGAGCGGCAGACCTCGCCGCAGAAGACCTCGCAGGCAAGGCGGCTGGCTACATTCCCGGCGCGCGCGCCGCCCATGCCGTCGCACACGACGGCGAGCAGCGTCTCCGGGCCAAGGCGCTCCATGCGGTAAAAGTCCTGATTTTCCTCACGCACGTTTCCCGTGTCCGTCAGTCCCCACGCTTCCATCCATTCCGCTCCCTTCTTTTGGTTTTTCCGCCTCGTAGTTTCTGCGGAGCTGGCCGCAGGAGGCGTTGATGTCGCTGCCGAGCGTCCGGCGCACCGTGGCGGGGATGCCGCTGGCCTCCAGCGTCTTCTGGAAGCGCAGCACCGTCTCCGGCAGGCTCGGCTTCAGTGGGCTTTCCGCCACGTCGTTCAGAGGGATGAGGTTCACATGCGCCGCGATCCCGCGCAGGCGGCGGATGAGCTGCTTTGCCATCTCCGGCGTGTCGTTGACATCACGGATCATGGCATATTCAAAGGAGATCCTTCTCCCGGTCTTTTCGAAGTAACGGCGGCAGGCATCGAGGAGCTCCTGCACCGGCCAGCGCCGGTTCACAGGCATGATGCTGCTGCGGACCTCGTCCACCGGCGCGTGCAGCGACACGGAGAGCGTCAGCTGCAGGTCCTCCCCGGCCAGCCGGTCGATCTGATCGACCAGCCCGCAGGTGGAAAGGCTGATGTGCCGCATGCCGATGTTCAGCCCCTCGGGCGAATTGACGAGCTCGAGGAAGCGGCGCACATTGTCATAATTATCCAGCGGCTCGCCGATGCCCATGAGCACGATGTGCGAAATGGGCAGGCCGGAATCCAGCTGCGAAAACAGCACCTGATCCAGCATTTCCGACGGCTCGAGGCGGCGGACCAGTCCGCCGCGCGTCGAGGCGCAGAAGGCGCAGCCCATGCGGCAGCCGACCTCGGAGGAAATGCAGATCGTATTGCCGTAATGGTAGCGCATGAGCACGCTTTCCACGCAGTTTCCGTCCATTAGGCGCCAGAGGTATTTGATGGTTCCGTCCTTCTGCGACTGCAGCCGCCGCGCGACCGTCGGCGAGACGAGCGTATATTCCGCCGTGAGCCGCTCACGCAGGCTGCGGGAGATATCCGTCATCTCCGAAAAATCGCGCACGCCGCGGTGCATCCAGCGATAGATCTGTTTGGCGCGGAAGGCAGGCTCACCGAGCGCTTTCAGCTCGGTCCCCAGCTCCGCCAGCGTCATGGATTTGATGTCTTTCAAGGTTTCCTCCTGAATTTGCAGATAAAGAAGCCGTCTGTCTCATGCTGCCCCGGAAGCAGCGTGACCATCGCTCCCGGCGCGATGCCGGAGCCCTCTGGCCACGGCGCGTTTTCCGGGACGAAGTCCGGATGCGTGCGCAGGAAGTCCTCCGCCACAGCCTCGTTTTCCCTGCGCAGGATCGTGCAGGTGCTGTAGAGCAGCACGCCGCCGGGGCGGACATATTCCGCCTGCTGCGCAAGAATGGCGCGCTGCAGGGCGGGCAGCTCCGCCGAGGGCTCGTGATAGCGAATATCCGGTTTTTTCCGGATGACGCCGAGTCCGGAGCACGGCACATCGGCCAGCACGACGTCCATCGCGCCGCGCCACGCGGGCACGGGCTGCGAGGCATCCTGCGGATGCGTCTCCAGAATAGAAATGCCGAGCCGCTCCGCGCCGCGCTCGATGAGTTCGAGACGGTGCGGGTGGATATCGCAGGAATACAGCGTACCGCGGTCCTGCATCTGCAGGGCAGCGGCAAAGCTCTTGCCGCCCGGCGCCGCGCAGCAGTCAAGCACGCGCATGCCCGGCTCGATGCCGGAAACGGCCACGGCCAGATGAGCCGCCGCGTCCTGCACATACACGCGCCCCTCATGGAAGGCAGCCGTCTGCTCCACAGGGCCGGAGACCGTCAGGCAGCCCGGCAGCCACGGATGCGCCTGCGCACCGGGCAGCTCCTCCAGCAGCGCCGCGGCATTGCCGCGCAGTGGATTGACCTGCAGCACGGTCTGCGGGGCCTCGTTGTCGGTCTGCAGAATGCGCTCCGTCTCCTCCCGGCCGAACTGCGCCAGAAACAGGCGCACGATGGGCTCCGGGTGGCTGTAGCGCAGGCTCAGGTCGTCCGGCAGCGCCAGCGGCATGGCCCGCAGCAGATTGCGCAGCACGCCGTTGACCAGACGGGCCGCCTGCTGGTTGGCCAGACGGCGCGTCTGCTCCACGGCCTCATTCACCGCAGCCGAGGGCGGGATTCGATCCAGAAAGCAGAGCTGATAGGCGGCCAGCCGCAGGATATCGCGCACGACGGGCTGCAGCTTGCCGCGCACGAAGCCGCTCAGCCAGTGGTCGAGCAGCATGCGGTTCTGCAGCACGCCGTTACACAGCCGGGTAGCCAGCGCCGCCTCGCGGCGGTCCATCCCGCGCAGCGCGTCCTTCAGGGCGCTCTCCGGCCATGCACCGTCGCGGCGGAAGGCGATAAGCGCCCGCAGCGCCGCGTCTCTTGCACCCGCCATCTCAGAGCTCGATGGGGTGGCCGCGGAAATAATCCGGCGCAGCCATGCGCTTCCCGCCGGGAGCCTGCAGCTGCGTCAGCAGCACAAGCTCGCCGTTCCCGCAGGCGACGGTCAGGCCCTGCTTCGTGAGGGCGACCGGCGTGCCGGGGGCCTTGTCCGTATGACCGGGCGCGGGCTGCGCCCCGTAAATCTTGAAATGCGTGCCGTTCAGGTCCGCCGTGGCGACGGGCCACGGATCAAGGCCGCGCACCTGATCGACGATGTGCCGGACAGACTTCGTCCAGTCGATGGGCGAAAGCTCCTTCGAGAGCATCGGGGCCAGCGTTGCTTTGGACGGATCCTGCGGCGTGCGGGTCGCCGTACCCGCCTCGATGGCATGCAGCGTATCGGACAGCAGCGGCGCACCGATGGCGGCCAGCCGCGCCAGCAGGGCCGTGGAATTCTCCAGCGGCTCGATGGGCGTTTTCCGAATTTCGATGATGTCGCCCTCATCCATTCCGGCCGAGAGATACATAGCGGTCACGCCGGTCTCGTCCAGACCGTTCAGAATGGCCCACTGCGCCGGGGCCGAGCCGCGCAGCGCAGGCAGGATGCTCGTGTGGATGTTGATGCAGCCGAGCTTCGGGATGTCCAGCACGCGCTGCGGCAGAATTTTGCCATAGGCCACGACGGCAATGACGTCCGGGCGCAGGGCGCGAAGCTCCTCCACGGCGGCATCGTCGCGGAACGTCGCGGGCTGATAGACCGGCAGGTCGGCGGCCAGCGCGACCTCCTTGACCTCGGACATGGCGAGCTTCATGCCCCGGTTCTTCGGCATATCCGGCTTCGTGTAGACGCCGACGAGGTCAAAGCCGTCCGCGATCAGGCGGGACAGGCAGTCCGCCGCGATCTGCGGCGTGCCCATAAAGACGACTCTCATGCTTCCTCCTCCAGCTCAGCCATTTCCTCATCCGTGAGCATGTGATAGGCTCTTTCCGTATAGATATGCCCGTCGAGGTGGTCACATTCATGGGCGAAGCAGCGCGCCGTCAGGCCCTCGCCCTCCGCCTCGAACCAGTTGCCGTCGCGGTCCTGCGCGCGCAGACGCACAAATTCCGGACGCTTGACCATACCGTAGCGGCCGGGGACGCTCAGGCAGCCCTCCATGCCGTCCTGCTCGCCGGAGGTCTCCAAAATCTCCGGATTGACGAGCTCGATCAGCTCGCCGTCGTCATCGACTACGACGACGCGGCGCAGGATGCCGATCTGCGGCGCGGCAAGGCCGACGCCTCCCGCATTGGTCAGCGTCTGCCTCATATCGTCAAGCAGCTCGCCGAGGTGGGCGTCAAAGCGCGTCACGGGCCGTGCCGTCTTGTGCAGCACAGGCTCCTCTACGGTCAAAATATTCCTCAGTGCCATCGTGATTCCCCTTTATTCTCTGCCGTTGACATCCACAAACGCGCCGACGCCCCGGAAGCTGCGATCCTTTGCGAATTCGCGCACAAGGAACGCCAGAAGCTCCCGCAGCCGTCGCGTATTGACGCAGCTAAGCGTCAGGCGGCAGCGATAATGATAATTGATCCGCGCAACGGAGGCCGGGGCCGGGCCAAGCACGGCAGCGGTCTCCCCGCGGTAGAATTCGGAATGCAGCAGGCCGTCCAGCCGCGCACGGAATGCCAGCGCCGCCTGCCAGACGTGCTCCTCCTCCCGGCCGTGGAACGTCACGGTGAGCAGATCGCGATAGGGCGGGCAGCCGCGCAGCTGGCGCAGCGGCAGCTCTGCCTCGAAAAAGGCGTCATAGTTCTGCTCCGCAGCAAAGCGGATGGTCTGGTTCTGCGGCGTCATGGTCTGCAGGATCGCCCTGCCGCCCAATTTTCCGCGTCCGGCCCGGCCCGCGACCTGCGCGATCAGGCTGAACGTCGTCTCCGCGGCGCGATAGTCGGACGCATAAAGCGAGAGGTCGGCGTCCAGCACGGCCGAGAGCGTGACATTCTCAAAATCCAGTCCCTTTGCCACCATCTGCGTGCCGAGCAGGATGGGGATGCGCTCCTCGCGGAAGCGCCGGAACAGCTTTTCATGGGTATTGACTGCCGAGACGGTGTCTGCATCCATGCGCAGCACGCCGACGCCGGGCAGCAAATTCTGCAGCTGCTCCTCGACCCGCTGCGTGCCGCAGCCGATCTGGCGCAGATGCCCGCCGCAGACGGGACAGCGCGCAGGCACCGGCTCGCTGTGGCCGCAGATGTGGCACATGAGCCGCCCGTTCGCATGGTGGTACGTCAGCGGCAGGCTGCAGCCCGGACACATCGGGACGCTGCCGCATTCGACACAGGCCAGCATCCGGCTCGTGCCGCGGCGGTTGAGATACAGGATGGACTGCTGCCCGAGGCGGAGATTTTCGCGCAGGGCCAGCAGCAGCGGCTCGCTGATGATCGAGGCATTGCCCTCGCGCAGCTCGCGCTTCATGTCGACGATCTCGACGGGCGGCAGCGGTCTGCCGTTATAGCGCTCCGTTATGCGGCACAGGCCAAAAGCGCCCGTAACGGCACGGTACATGCTCTCGACCGTCGGCGTGGCGGAGCCGAGCACCGTCAGCGCATGCTCCTGCGCGCCGCGGTAGATCGCGACCTCGCGGGCATGGTAGCGCGGTGCATTTTCGGATTGGTAGGTGTGCTCCTGCTCCTCGTCCACAATGAGCAGACCGAGGTCCCGCACCGGCGCGAACACGGCTGAGCGGGTACCGAGCACCACGTCGGCATCGCCGGAGCGGATGCGCTTCCACGTCTCATAGCGCTCGCTGATGCGCAGGGCGCTGTGGAGCACGGCGACGCGCGCGCCGTAGCGTGCGGAAAACTGCCGCAGGAGCTGCGGCGTCAGGGCGATCTCCGGCACAAGGACGATCGCACCGCGCCCGGCGGCAAGGCAATCATCGATCAGGCGGAGATACGCGACCGTTTTGCCGCTGCCCGTCACGCCGTAGAGAAGCGCCGTGCCGGGAGAGGCATCCTGCAGGCGGGCAGACAAACTGTCATAGGCTGCCTGCTGCTGTGGCGTGAGCAGGAGCGGCTTCGGATCGGCCGCTGCGGCCGGGGGAGGCGGAGGCAGGACCTCCTGCTCCCGGAGCGTCAGCAGCTCCAGCTTTTCCAGCCTGCGGAGCGTGGCAGACGTCGCGCCTGCGTAATAGCCCAACTCCTTACAGGCGCACTCACCGAGCGTGGCAAGCAGCTCCATGGCCGCCGCCTGCACGGGAGCGGACGCCTGATGCGACTGGGCAAAACGCCGCGCCTCCTCGGCCGGGACGGCCAGAACGGCAATGCGCTCCGTTTTATCGTTCACGCGGCGGCGATGGGACGTCTCGCAGGTGACGAGCTTTTTCTGCCGCAGGTACTGCAGCGCCCGCTGCAGGGCCTCCGCCTCAAACTGGGCGCGCAGCGCGGATTCCTCCGCGGCACCGCCGAGCGTCTGCAGCGTTTGGAATACGGCCTGCGCCGCCGGATTGCGCCAGCGGTCGTCCCATGCGGCGTTCTCCGCAAGGGTATAGCGGTCACGCGGCTGAAACCAGACGCCTGCCGGTAAAATGGCCCGCACGGCGTCATAGAATGTGCAGAAATAGCGCTCGCGCACAAAGGCCGCCAGATGCAGCGCAGCACGCGAGAGCAGCGGCTCCGGGTCGAGCGCCGCCTCGACGGGCTTGAGCGCCGGGCCGTCCGGCCGCTCCGCGCCATCTGGCATCACGGCGAGAACGATGCCCTCCGTGCGGCGGTTCGATGCGCCGAACGGTACGCGCACACGCTGGCCCGGCTGCAGCGTCAGGGAGTCCGGAATGCGGTAATCGAACGGCTTGTCCATGGAGAACACGGCCGAAGCGACCGCAATGCGGGCGATCATGCTGCCACCGCCGGGGCAGTCCGGCGGAAAAAGGCAAAAGACGCCGGCAGGGTCACCTCTGCCCGCGCCTTGTTCCGGCTCATTCCTTCACGACTGCCGCGAGCTTGCCGTCCGCGACCTCGTGGATGGCGATGGTCACGGGCTTATCCTCCAGCGGGATGTGCTCCGTCTCTGCCTCGATGGAGATCTGGCGCGCGCGGCGCGCGATCACGTTGACGAGAAGATAGCGGCTGTCGATGTGCTTGAGCAGATCGGCCATAGCGGGATACAGCATAATTAGTCTTCCTCCTTGAGATTGAGTGGGCGATAGGATGTGCGGCAGGCCTCCGCGGTCAGGACTGCTTCCAGCTCCTGCACGGCGTGCCCGACGGAATCGTTGATGATGGTATATTGATAGTGCTTTGCCTGACGGCATTCCTCCAGCGCAATATGCAGGCGTCTGGCGGCAATGTCCGGCGGCGTGTCGCCGCGCCCGGCCAGCCGGCGCTTCAGCTCGGCATAAGACGGCGGGGCGATGAAAACGGAAATGGCGTCCGGCCGGCGCTGCATGACCTGCAGCGCGCCCTGCACGTCGATCTCGAGAACGACGCTTTCGCCGCGCGCCAGCGCTTCCTCTACGGGGCGCAGAGGCGTTCCGTAATAGTTGCCCGCATAGCAGGCGTGCTCCAGAAGCTCCCCTGCTGCGATCATCTCTTCAAAGCGCTCGCGCGAGACGAAATAATAGCTCACGCCCTCGCGGTCCTCGGGCCGCATGGGGCGGGAAGTAGCCGAAACGGAATAGTGCAGCGACTCGTGCTGCTGCATGACCGTCCGAAGGATGGTGCCCTTGCCGACCCCGGACGGGCCGGAAACGATGATGATTCTGCCCTGGCTCATGCCTGTTCCTCCTCCTCGCGCTCCGGCTCTGCCGACGGATCGGCCAGACGGCGGGCAATGGTCTCCGGCGGGATCGCCGAAAGGATCACATGGTCTGTGTCCATCAGGAGCACAGCGCGGGTCTTTCTGCCATAGCTGGCGTCAATGAGCATGGCGCGGTCGCGCGCCTCCTGGATCATTCGCTTGATCGGGGCGGAATCCGGGCCGACAATGGTCAGCAGCCGCTCCGAAGAGACCAGGTTCCCAAATCCGATGTTGATCAGCCGCATCGCGCTCACTCGATGTTCTGGATCTGCTCGCGGATCTTTTCCAGCTCCGCCTTGATCTCCACGACGGTGCGGGCCTGCTCAAGATCGTTGCCCTTCGAGCCGATGGTGTTGGCCTCGCGGTTCATCTCCTGCAGCAGGAAGTCGAGCTTGCGGCCGATGGCCCCGCCGCCTGCAAGCAGGCTGTCGAGCTGGGCCAGATGGCTGCGCAGACGGACGGTCTCCTCATCGACGGCGATGCGGTCGGCAAAGATGGCGGCCTCCGTCAGGATGCGGCTCTCGTCGATCGTCGTGCCGGCGAGCACCTCGCGCAGCTTGTTCTCGAGCCGGGTGCGGTATTCCGCCAGCGTGACGGGGCTGCGCTCCTCGACGCGGCCGACAAGGCCGCGGATGCTCTCCGCACGGGAGCTGAGGTCGGCAGCCATGGCCGCGCCCTCCGTCTCGCGCATGGTCTGATAGACGGCGATGGCCTCCGCCGCAACGGCGGTCAGGTCGGCAAGATTCTGCTTTTCGTCCTCCTCCGGCTTCTCCACCACGAAGATGTCGGGCAGCGCGGAGAGCGCGGAAGCGCTGATATCGTCCTGCACGCCGTAATCTGCGACCATGGTGCGCATGGCGCGCAGATACCCCTCGAGCACGGGGCGGTTCAACGAAACGGTGGCCTCCTCCGCGCCCGCCGCGTTCACGCTGACGAACACGTCCACCTTGCCGCGCTGGACGGCGTCCTTTACAAGCTGTTTGATCGCATCCTCCGCGTAGGAGAACGCGCGGGGCAGGCGCACGGAGCAATCGAGGAAGCGATTGTTGACGGAGCGTAGCTCCACCGTGATCTCCCGCCCATGCAGGGTCTTGCAGGCACGGCCATAGCCAGTCATACTGCGGATCAAATGATTCGTCCCCTTTCGATCAGATCAGCGGCAGCCGCCGCAAAGGCAGTTCAGGCACATGAGTGAGCTGCAAAGGCCGCAGAGCTCGTCCGAGCCGTCGCTGTACTGCGTCTGCCGGTAGGTATATGCGCCGCTGCCAACGCTGCTGAGTGCATTTCGGTATTCCAGATTCTGCGGCTCAAGACGGTGTGTCATAACTGCGTAGGGAATCCGCTTATCACACTGACAGAATCCATTGGATACTGCTCCGCAATAGGTGCTTAAAAAAGAAGCCATGCGCTTTCTTGCCCGAGATAAGCGCTGCCGGTATGCTTCCGGAGTCATATCCAGAATTTCTGCGGCACTTTTACTGTCAATGTGAAACATAGTCCCGAGAATGTAAATGCAGCGATCCTGCGGCTTCAGGCATTGCAGCATGACATTGGTACAGGAGAGCTTCAGCTCTCTTGCGGCCTCCTCCCTCGTACATCCCGTCAGGGCTTCTTCTTCATCCGGCACATAGCTTGCCCGCAGATCATTTGCATAAAAATCAAAATCCAGGGGATGCGCTGCGAACATGCTTCTTTTTACATCCATCAGATAATTCACAGCGATACGATACACCCAGGTTTGAAATCTGCTTTCTTTGCGAAAGGTGGAAATACTGGTCATAACCTTAATGAGGATTTCCTGAGCGGCATCCTGTGCATCCGCTATGGTTCCCAGCATACGCAGTGACAGATTGAATACCATATCCTGTATTTCTGTCAGAACCTCCTCCAGTGCAAGGCGATCCCCCTGAACCGCCTGATCAATTCGTTTGTTTAATTCCTCCTGCTGCATAATATCAGCCTCCTTTACTCTTCCTATAATTAGACGGAAGTGTGTGCACATTGTGACAAATTCTTACTCTTAGTGTAAAAGTATTCTGGAGAATGTCAAG
>ERZ772875.238-NODE-238-length-67430-cov-9.517299_pt1 | contig 67430 bp, 61 predicted proteins | sample MGYA00580585_ERZ772875 | MGnify/ENA primary metagenome ERZ772875 (study PRJEB29015, sample SAMEA2737736) | human gut metagenome | biome: human gut; feature: human-associated habitat; material: faeces | place: China | collected 2012 ... | reverse complement strand
AAAAATCAGTTCAGGACTTCCACCTGATCCAGCTCCAGTTCCACGGGGGTCTCGCGACCGAACATGGAAACCATGACGCTGACCTGATTCTTTTCGGGTTCGATGTCTTCCACAACGCCAGTGAAGCTGGCCAAGGGGCCATCCACGATACGAACATGGTCGCCGACGTTGTAGCCCACGACGATCTCGTGCTTTTCCATGCCCATGGCAAGCACCTCTTCCTCCGTCAGGGGGATGGGCTTGTTGGCAGTACCGACAAAACCGGTGACGCCGCGGACATTCCGCACCAGATGCCAGGTGTCATCCGTCATGACCATTTTGATAAGCACATAACCGGGGAACACCTTGCGCTCGACTTCTTTCGCCTCGCCGGACTCGCTGACCTCTTTTACGGTCTCCACGGGGATCTCCATCCGCAGGATCATATCCTCCATGCCCCGTCCGTTGACGAATTTCTCAATGCTGGTCTTAACGGCGTTTTCATAACCGGAATAGGTATGGATCACATACCACTTCGCGTTTTCCGACATTGCGGCACTCCTTAACCCTGAAACAGGCTCAGGATCGCCTGGATCAAAGAGTAGGCCACGCCGTCAAAGATCCAGATGCACGCGCCGATGAGCAGGGAGCACAGCAGCACGGTACCGGTGTTCTTGACCACGGTCTTCTGATTGGGCCAGGTGACTTTTTTCAATTCGCTTTTCATTTCGCGGAACCAGGCTCCGCGGCTCTTCTTCGCTTCTTCTGCCATAATTCTACACGCCCTTTCTCAGTGTGATCCGCTTTTACTTGGTCTCGCTGTGGAGCGTGTGCTTCTTGCAGAACCGGCAATACTTGTTGAGCTCGAGCTTGTCCGGGGTATTCTTCTTGTTCTTCATCGTATTGTAGTTTCTCTGCTTGCACTCATTGCATCTCAAAGTGACTTTTACGCGCATTAACGGCACCTCCTTATTATTGGTATCGTTCCCGGCGTGCCGGGGATACCGACTGCCTCCCTGCTGATTTGAAAGCGGCCCTCTCCTGTGCGTAAAGCGAAAAAACGCACAACAAAAAAGCCCTTTTTCACAGGTAATGCTGATTTTAACACAGAACCTCCCCGCCGTCAATCCTTTTTTTGCGAAAAATTGTAGAAATACCGTTTTTTTCCTTTGCAGGCGCTTTTACCGGAGAGCCGCGGATTTTATCCGTCAGATTTTGCCGCTTTTTCCGTTGATTCCCGGCGGGATCCGCATTATAATGAGAGAAAATTTTCAGATTGTGAGGAAGCGCCCATGAGATATGACCGTGTTTATAATTTTTCCGCCGGACCCGCTATGATGCCGGAGTCCGTTCTGGAGGAGATCGCCGCCGAAGTGCTGAACTACCACGGCAGCGGCATGAGCGTCATGGAGATGAGCCACCGCTCCCCGGTGTTCCAGGAAATTTTGTCTCAGGCAGAAGCCGATCTGCGGATGCTGATGCACATTCCCGAAAACTATCAGGTGCTCTTTGTGCAGGGCGGCGGCACGGTGCAGTTTGCCATGGTCCCCATGAACCTGATGAAAAACGGCGTGGCCTGCTATGTGGAGACCGGCGCGTGGTCCAAGAAAGCGATTGCCGAAGCGAAAAAGTACGGTGACGTACACGTGGTGGCCTCCAGCAAAGACCGCAACTTCTGCTACATCCCCAACTGCGATAATCTGGACATTCCCGAAAACACAGACTATGTGTACATCTGCGAGAACGAGACCATTCACGGCGTAACCTGGAACAAGCTCCCCAACACCAAGGGGCACCTGCTGGTCAGCGACCAGAGCTCCATGTTCCTGTCCCGCCCCTGCAACGTTGCCGATTACGGCATGATTTACGCCGGCGTGCAGAAGAACGTGGGTCCGGCTGGCATGGTGGTGGCCATCATCCGGGAAGATCTGATTCGCGACAGTGCGGAGCTGGACCCCAAGACACCCATTTACATGAGCTACAAGACCCACGCGGACAACGGCTCCATGTACAACACCCCCAACTGCTGGGCGATCTACTGCTGCGGCAAGGTCTTCAAGTACCTGAAGAGCATCGGCGGCCTCGAGGAAATGCACAAGCGCAACCTCGACAAGGCAAAGGTCTTCTATGACTTCCTGGATTCCTCCAAGATGTTCAAGGGCACCGTCGAGCCTGAGTTCCGTTCCCTCATGAACATCCCGTTCGTGACCGGGTCTGCCGATCTCGACAAGGAAGTCGTCGCCGCTACCAAGGCAGCCGGCTATGACAACCTCAAGGGCCACAAGTCCGTCGGCGGCCTGCGCGCTTCCATCTACAACGCCATGCCCAAGGAAGGCGTGGAAGCCCTTGTCGAATTCCTGAAGAACTTTGAAGCCAACTACGGCAAATAAGAAAACCTACAAGGCGCGGCATATTCTGTCGCGCCTTATTTCACAGAACAAATATAAGGAGATTTTATCATGCGTATTCTCGTAACTGATGGAATGGACAAGACCGCAATGGCGCGGCTGCGCGAGGCAGGCCACGAGGTCGTCGAGCAGTTCTATGCTCCGGAAGAACTGGGCGCAGCCCTGCGTGAGTTTGACGCAGTCGTCGTTCGCTCCAAGACCAAGGTTCGCGCGAACCACATCGATGAAGCCAAGGGCGGCAAGCTGAAGCTGATCATCCGCGGCGGTGTCGGCGTTGACAACATCGATGTCAAGTATGCAGAGGCCAACGGCATCACCGTCAAGAACACCCCGAAGGCTTCCTCTCAGTCCGTCGCAGAACTGGCCATGGGTCATATGTTCTCCTGCGCACGCTATCTTTCCATCGCGGGCCACACCATGCGCGAGGGCAAGTGGGAAAAGAAGGCCTACGGCAAGGGCATCGAACTGCAGGGCAAGACCCTCGGCATCGTCGGCTTCGGCCGCATCGGCCAGCATCTGGGCGTCATGGCCAAGGCTATCGGCATGACTGTCATCGCCTTCGATATCTTCCACATCCCCGGCATCGAAGAGCAGCTGGGCATTCCCTATGTCGAGATGGACGAACTGCTTGCCAAGTCCGACTTCATCTCCGTCCATGCCCCGGCAGTTGACGGCGGCGCACTGATTAACGCAGAGCGCATCGCAAAGATGAAGGACGGCGTGTGCATCATCAATACCTCCCGCGGCACCAACGTTGACGAGGCCGCTCTGCTTGCCGCACTCGAGAGCGGCAAGGTCCGTGCTGCTGGTCTGGACGTCTACGCCGACGAGCCCGCCTCCAACTCCGCGCTGTACTCCCATCCGATGGTCTCCTGCACGCCGCATATCGGCGCTGCCACCGTTGAGGCGCAGAAGCGCATCGGCGCGGAGATTGTGGATATTATCACAAATTTCGGCAAATAATTTCAGTCATTTCGCACAGGCATCCGCGCTTGTATTTCTGGCGCGGATGCGATATGATAATTTTGAGCAATCTGCAAAAAGATCGCAATAGATTGGTACAATTTTTTGAGGAGGATTTACCAAAATGAATGCTTATGTTGCCAGTGTCATCGACTATGTCAAGCAGGCACACGGGAATGAGCCTGAATTCGTTCAGACTGTAGAAGAGGTTCTCTCTTCCGTTTCCCCGATCATGGACGCGCATCCCGAATACGAGAAGGTTGACCTTCTGAAGAGAATGGTCGAGCCCGAAAGAATGTTCACGTTCCGCGTCTGCTGGATGGATGACAAGGGCGAATACCATACAAACCGCGGCTGGCGCTGCCAGTTCAACGGCGCCATCGGCCCGTACAAGGGCGGCCTGCGCTTCCAGAAGAACGTTTACGAAGGCATCATCAAGTTCCTCGGCTTCGAGCAGACTTTCAAGAACGCCCTGACCGGTCTGCCCATGGGCGGCGCAAAGGGCGGCTCCGACTTCGATCCCGCCGGCAAGTCCGACGCGGAGGTCATGCGTTTCTGCCAGAGCTTCATGACGGCTCTGTACCGCTACATCGGGCCCGACATCGACGTTCCCGCGGGCGACATGGGCGTCGGCGGCCGTGAGATCGGCTACCTGTACGGCCAGTACCGCCGTCTGAAGGGCGTCTGGGAGAACGGCGTTCTGACCGGCAAGGGCATGACCTACGGCGGCTCCCTGATCCGTCCGGAAGCAACCGGCTACGGCGCTGTCTACTATCTGCAGGAAGTCCTGAAGCACGAGAACGACACCATCGAGGGCAAGCGCCTTGCGATCTCCGGCTACGGCAACGTTGCATGGGGTATCATGAAGAAGTCCGCTGAACTCGGCGCAAAGGTTACTTATTTCTCCGGCCCGGACGGCTATGTTCATGACCCGGACGGCGTCAACACCGACGAGAAGCTGAACTTCATCCTTGAGATGCGTGCAAAGGACCCGATGCACTGCAAGCCGTACGCCGACAAGTTCGGCTGCGAGTTCGTCGCCGGCCAGAAGGCCTGGGGCGCGAAGGATGTCGATGTCAACATGCCGTCCGCCATGCAGAACGACGTTCGCATGGGCGAGGCTGAGAAGATCGCCGCCTCCGGCGTCAAGTACTACATCGAGGTCGCCAACATGCCGACCACGAACGACGCTCTGAACTATCTGCGCGCGCAGAAGCACATGATCGTCGCTCCGTCCAAGGCTGTCAATGCGGGCGGCGTCGGCGTTTCCGGTCTCGAAATGAGCCAGAACTCCGAGCGTCTGGTCTGGACGGCTGAAGAAGTCGATGCGCAGCTGCACAAGATGATGAAGAACATCCACAAGGTCTCCGCAGAGGCTGCCGAAGAGTACGGTCTCGGCTACGATCTGGTTGCAGGCGCCAATATTGCCGGCTTCAAGAAGGTTGCTCAGGCCATGTACGAGCAGGGCGTGTTCTAATCTATTTTCATTCCATACACAGCAGCCCCAGCGGTTTTCGCCGCTGGGGCTGTTTTTGCACTGCTGCATATTTTGTGATATGCTGGCAATAAATCTGAACTTGCGGAGGTTTCACGATGAAAAAAGTGATCATTGGCGCAGTCATGTTTATGACAGGCGTTGTATCAGCCTTTATATTATTGGGCGGAGCGATGGCCTTTCAATTTGAACACATCAACCTGAGTCCGTTTTCTATGACGATGCAGATTCTCGCACAGTATGGTCTGACAGCATTTCTGTATGCAGCGGCAGCCCTTGCGGCTGCAGGGATCGTTGTTGCGGTCTTGGGATTGAAAGAAACGTGAGAGGAACCACTAGCCTGTAAATGCAATACGAATGGCGCAATGCGTACATACGGAGGTTGCCCCGTATGTGCGCATTGCGCCAATTTGGTCCGTATAGCGGGAAGCTGGAGCCTCTTTTTCCAGTGCTGCACCGGCGCTGGGTACATCAGCCGGCCTGATGGCTGTGGGGAGCAAGCAGACTTTTGCCGCAGTGCGGGCAAATCTCACCGTCGCTGCGGCCAAGACGTTCGCCGCAGAAGGGGCAGCGCCAACACAGCAGATAGACGGCTGCATATCCAATGGCAAACAGTGCCGTGAACAGGAAATATACCGGCTTTGATACGCCGCAGCCGATGATCAGGCTGGCAAGCGCCAGCGAAAACAACGTGAACAGCAGAACTTTGACTGTTTTCAGATTCATAGAGAAGCCTCCTCTGTCTTCATCCGAACCACAAAGTTTTCCGTTTCCTTCTATCCATAGTATAGCACGCCGCCTGAGTTCCGTATACGACCCGGGCGAAAATTTGTGCAATATTTCTATTGCTGCGCGTCGATGCGTTCCTTGAGGTCGTTCAAGTAGACCCAGCGCTCTGTCTTCGCATCCAGTTCCGCTGTCAGCCGTTCCTGCTCGTCCGTCAGAGCCTGTAGCCGGACATAGTCGCTGCCGCAGGCCTCCTGCTCCTGTTTGCAGGCGGCCAGCTGCTGTTCCAGATCGGCAATCACGCTGTCAATCATGTCAAATTCACGCTGCTCGTTGTAGGAGAATTTCAGTTTTTTCTCGCGCGGGCGCTCAGAAATCGGTTTTTCCTGCTTTTCGGGCTTCTTTTCCTCTGTGGGTGTCCGCTTGCGTGCCCAGTCGGACCAGTTGCCGGTAAACACGTCGATGCGGCCCTCCGGGTGCACCTCGAAGATGGTATCGGCCAGCTTGTCGAGGAAAAAGCGGTCATGCGAGACGGCGATGATGGGGCCGGGGAAGCTTTGCAGATAGTCCTCCAGAATGGAAAGCGTCGTAATGTCCAGATCATTCGTCGGTTCGTCGAGCAGCAGCACGTTGGGCGCTGCCATAAGGATGGACAGCAGATATAATCTTCGCCGTTCTCCGCCGGACAGCCTCCCAATGCTGGTCTGCTGCAAATCGGGCGGGAACAGGAAGCGTTCAAGCATGGTCTTGGCGGAGAATGTGCCCTCGTCCGTTTTTACCTGTGCGGCGACATTGTAGATAAAATCATACACACGCTGGTTCAGATCCAGTTCGCGGCCCTCCTGTGAAAAATGACCGATTCGGACTGTCTCGCCCAGTTCGACTACGCCGCTGTCCGGCAGGAGTTCGCCCGCCAGAATGCGCAGAAGCGTCGATTTGCCCGCGCCGTTTCGGCCGACGATGCCGATGCGGTCGCTGCGGAGAACGCCGTAGGAAAAATCACGGAAGATCGTGCGGCCGTCGTAACCCTTAGAGACATGTTCCAGCGTGATGATTTTTTTGCCGAGACGGCTCGAGGCCGCCGAAAGCTGTACCGCGCTGTCGCGTTCGGGCGCTTTGCGGTCCTTTAATTCCTCATAGCGCTGGATGCGTTCCTTACTCTTGGTGCTGCGGGCCTGACAACCGCGCAGAATCCACTCGCGTTCGACGCGCAGGATGGACTGCCGCTTGCGCTCGGACGCCTCCGCCATCTGCGCGCGCTGCTCCCGCAGTTCGAGATAGCGGGAGTAATTGGCTTCATAGTGGTAAAGCTTTCCGCGCGAAAGTTCCGTGATATGGTTCACGACGCGTTCGAGAAAATACCGGTCGTGCGTGACCATGACCAGCCCGCCTCGATATTTTTTCAGCCAGTCTTCCAGCCACTGCACCATCTCGGTGTCCAGATGGTTCGTCGGCTCGTCAAGCACAAGGACGTCTGCCGGATGGATGAGCGCGGCGCACAGCGCGGCGCGGCGGCGTTCACCGCCCGAAAGTGTTCCAATCAGCCGATTCGTGTCCGCAAGACCGAGCCGCGTCAGCATGCGCTTTGCCTCATATTCGTTCAGCTGCCGGAATTCCGGCGGCATACTGGCAAAGATCTGCTCCAGCACGGTCAGATCGTCGTGCATATCGGGGTTCTGTGCAAGCACGCTCACCTGTAAATTCGGCTTGCGGGCGATTGTCCCGCTGTCCGGCTGGAGCCACCCTGCCAGAACCTTCAAAAATGTTGATTTTCCGGTGCCGTTGATGCCGATCACGCCGGTTTTGTCGCCCTCATTTAAATAAAAATCCACATCGTCCAGCAGCTGACGGCTGCCGAAATTGATGGAAAGATGCTCTGCGGATATCAGCATAAAATTCCTCCTGCAAGGGGTTTTTGTTCCCATTCTATCACAGTCTTCGCCGGAAATCACGCGCTTCTTGCATTTTTGAAGGGCATCTGGTATCATGAGGGCGAAAACTATGGAATTGAGGTGAGTTTCCTATGAATGCCGTGAAATTACTGGCGCTCGATCTGGACGGGACACTGCTGAATTCCCAAAAAGAACTGACGCCGCGCACCTGCGATGCGCTTTATACTGCGGCGGAGGCAGGTGTCGAGATCGTGCCGACGACGGGCCGATTTTTTACCGGCATGCCGGAGGTCGTGCAGAAGCTGCCGTTTCTGCACTATGCCATCACCATCAACGGTGCGCAGGTCTATGATATCCGCAAGGAAAAAGCCGTCAGCGCAGCGGAGATCCCGCTGGAAACGGCCTTGCAGGTTCTGGAATATCTCGACGGCTTTCCCGTGATCTACGACTGCTATCAGGACAACTGGGGCTGGATGACGCGCAGCATGCAGGAAAACGCCGCTGCATTTGTCCCGTTCGACTACGCACTGCGCATGGTGCGCAGTCTGCGCACGCCGGTCGAGGAACTCAAGGCATACCTGCGGGGGCAGAACCGAGGCGTTCAAAAGCTGCAGCTGTTCACGCCGGACGATGCGCTGCGCGGCAGGCTGCTTAAAGACCTTACAGAGCAGTTCGACAGTTTAAGCGTCAGCACGTCCATGCCCTGCAACATTGAGATCAACGACGCGCATGCCAACAAGGGCGAGGCCATTGCAAGTCTGGCGGCCTATCTTGGCCTGCCGATGGCGGCGACCATGGCCATCGGCGATGGGCTGAACGATACGAGTATGATCAAAATGGCAGGGCGAGGCGTGGCGATGGCGAATGCGTGTCCAGAAATTCTGGCGATTGCCGATGAAGTGACGGCCTCGTGCGACGAGGACGGCGCGGCGCTTGCCATCGAGCGGCACTGCATCCCGGGAAAGGCGTAGGATGGTTGACTGTCACATTCATATGGTGCTGGACGGCGTGAATTGGAAAGAAGCCATTGCGCGGCACAGGGCCGCGCCGCAGGAGGCGTTCATCAGAGAAACGCTCGAGCAGTATCAGACGCTGGGTTTTTCCGATCTGCGCGACGGCGGTGACCGTTGGGGTGTGTGCGATTTGGCCGCGAAGCTGGCCCCGGAATACGGCATCCGATACCGGTCGCCGGGCTTCCCAATCTACAAAATCGGACATTACGGCGGATTCATCGGGCGCGGCTTTGATGAATTTGTCGAATACCGTGCACTTGTCCGCGAAGCCAGAACGCGCGGTGCGCACTTTATCAAGATCATGATTTCTGGTCTGATGGATTTTGAACGCTACGGCGTTCTGACCAGCGAGCCGCTGCCGCCGAAACTGATTCGGGATATGATCGCCTGCGCGCATGACGAGGGCTTTTCCGTCATGGCCCACGCCAACGGCGACGAGGCCGTGCGCGCGGCGCTTGCGGGCGGTGTGGATTCTATCGAACACGGCGCATATCTCACAGATGAAACGCTCTGCCAGCTTGCAGAATCGCGCGCTGTCTGGGTGCCGACGCTCGTGACGATCGGCAATCTCATCGGCTGCGGGCGCTTTCCGGACGAGGTTTTAAAGCCGCTGCTGGCCTATCAGAGGAACGCAGTGAAAAAAGCTGCCGCGCTGGGCGCAAAAATTGCCTGTGGAAGCGACGCGGGCGCGTACCGTGTTTTGCACGGACAGGGGGGCATGGACGAGCGTGCGCTCCTGCGCCGTATCCTTGGGGAAGGCGCGGACGCGGTGCTCGATACGGGTAACACTGCAATTATGGCGCGATTCTGAATCTGACCCTAAAAAAATATCTGTTTTTGCATCTTTTTATAGTATCAGTATCGGATATAATCAGGGTATCCCAATAAGAGAGGTACTCCGATTATGAAAAAGAGAAACGAAACCATCCGTATGCTGGTTCTAAGTGCGATGTTTGCCGCGCTGTGCTGTGTGACGACGATGCTTGTGCAGTTTCCGACTGTTGCCGGGTATACGAACATCGGCGAGGGCATGTGCCTGCTTGCCGGTCTGGTGCTCGGTCCGTGGTACGGCTTCTTTGCCGCCGGTATCGGCAGCGGGCTTGCCGATCTGCTGGCAGGCTATGCGCATTATGTCCCCGGCACGTTTATCATCAAGGGCCTTGTGGCGTTGGTGGCTGCGCTGCTGCTGCGGCCGCTGCTGAAAAAAGGTGAGAAGATCCCGTTCTGGCGTCTGGCGCTGATTGAACTGCCGTCCGAGGTCATCATGGTCGCCGGGTATTTCGGCTATAAGGCGCTGATTCTCGGTAAGGGTCTTGCCGCCGCTGCATCCATCCCCAATAATCTGGTACAGGCTGCCGTCGGCATCGTCCTGTCGGTTGTTCTCTACACTGCGCTGGCCAAGGTTCCGGAAATTCATAAGGCGTTCTGGAAGGGCGAATAACGAATTTCGTAGTCTGAAAATCGTTTTTTGTCTGAGACGAGATTTCCAATATGAAACAGCAAAATAGAACACTCCGGCAGCTGGTTCTGAGCGCCATGTTTGCGGCGTTGTGTTGGGCGGCGACAATGCTTGTGCAGATTCCGACGGTTGCAGGATATACAAACATCGGCGAGGGCATGTGCCTGCTGTCCGGCTTGGTGCTCGGCCCGTGGTACGGCTTTTTCGCGGCCGGCATTGGCAGCGCGCTTGCAGATCTGATTTCCGGGTATGCGTATTACGTTCCCGCAACGTTTGTCATCAAGGGCCTTGTGGCGCTGGTGGCCGCACTGCTGCTTCGTCCGCTGCTGAAGAAAGGCAGAAAGCTTCCGTTCTGGCAGCTGGCGCTTGTCGAACTGCCGTCTGAGGTGGTTATGGTTGCCGGCTATTTCGGCTATGAGGCACTGATTCTTGGGCAGGGACTTGCAGCGGCTGCGTCCATCCCCAACAACCTGCTGCAGGCGGCGGTCGGCCTCATGTTGTCCGTCGTGCTCTACACGGTGCTTTCCAAACTCCCTGAACTTCATAAAACTTTCTGGAAAGGTGAAATGAATCATGTATGAAGAACTTACCACGCAGGCGAAACAGGCCGTTACAGAACTGCTGGATGCTGCAAAGCTGAAGCCCGGCAAGATTTTTGTCGTCGGCTGCTCGTCAAGTGAGATGGTCGGCGCGCGCATCGGCAAGGGCTCGAGCCTCGAGGCTGCGCAGGCCGCATTCGCGGGCATCTATCCCGTTTTGCAGGAGCGCGGCATTGAACTTGCCGTGCAGTGCTGCGAGCACCTCAACCGCGCGCTTGTTGTTGAGCGCGATGTTGCTGAGGCGCACGGCTTTGAGATTGTCAACGCCATCCCGCAGTTGCACGCGGGCGGCTCGTTCGCCATGACGGCGTGGGCCAATTTCAAGGATCCCGTGCTCGTCGAGACGATCGTTGCAGATGCAGGCATTGACATCGGCGGCACGCTGATTGGCATGCACCTGCGCCGTGTTGCGATTCCTGTCCGGCTGTCGATCAAAAAGATCGGCGAGGCGAACATCCTCTGTGCCCGTACCCGCCCCAAGTATATCGGCGGCGCCAGAGCCGTCTATCAGGAACTGTAAATGAAAAGCGCCAGCCCGAGCGGCTGGCGCTTTTTGTGAGTTCTATGGATTCGGTCAGATGATCCGGCCGAGGCCCGCGGTCTTCGCAGCCTGTGCTGCGCGGCGCAGCGCGGAGACGGGCTCACCCTCAAGGAAGTAGGCGTACATATCGAGAATCATCCCCGCCAGTTCCGAGTCGGCCTCCAGACCGGAGACGTCCTTCAGAACCTTTGCCGCTTCTTCCTTCGACTGCTCGATGCCCGCCTCGTTCAGATAACGGTAGACCGCACCGGCTGCGCCGACGGCGATATACGCGGGCTTCACGCCCTGCTCGAGGCACAGCAGGCTCGAACCGATCAGCCGGTCGGCTGCGCCGAGCTTCCGCGTCGGGTCGCCGCCGACGCGCTTGCAGGTGTCCTTCAGGGCGGCATTGCGGAAGCGGCCCAGCAGATCGGTGATGTGCAGCATCAGGCCATCCAGCTCGACGCCGTACTTTTTATGCAGCGCCAGCGCGCTTTCCAGCATGGCGTTCTGCACGATGTTCAGAATTTCAGGATCGTCGATGGACTGATAAATATATTTCCGGCCCTCGTAGCCGCCCAGATACGCGCAGGTCGCGTGGCCCATGTTGTGGACGTACAGCTTACGCTTGATGTAGAAATCAAACGGCTCGAACGGAACCATGTTCGTAATTTCCGGGATTTCACCCTTGAACGCGGCCTTATCGACCGGCAGGAAGCCGTAGTGCTCGACGCAGACGCGCATCGGGTCGCCGTCCTTCATCTCCTCGGTCTGCACCGGTACCATGCGGCCAATCGACGCTTCGACCAGGCCGACCTTTTCATCAAAATGCTTCTTTTCCTCGTCGGTCAGGAGATCCTTGAGCATGCCCTCCATGACCTTGTTGGCGTCCATCAGGTTTTCGCAGATGATGATGTTGAGCGGACGGTCGTCCCGCGCCCAGCGCTTTCTGAGGCCCGCGACAATGTTGCCGACGATGAATTTGAGGATTCTCGCGCCGACAGCCGTTGCCATGATGTCGCAGTTGGCGATGGCCTCGGAGGCTGCCTCCTGATCGTTGCCGTTGACCGCGGTCACATGCTCGATCATCACGTCCTCATGTCCCTCACTGGACACATAGCGGACGGGGTACTGCTTTTTTTCCTGCAAAGCCTTGACCACGGGTTCCGCCACATCGATGAACGTGACCTCATACCCGGACTGGCTGAGCGTTGCGCCGATAAAGCCGCGGCCGATGTTGCCGCCGCCGTACATAACTGCCTGTTTCATAGTGATTCTGACCCTCTTTATTTATTTCTTGCCGTACAACTCGTACAGATTCAGGACTTCGTCCTTCGCCTTTACGCCGTCAGACGCGCTGACCTCGCTGAGCGAGGCTGCCGCGCTGCACGCGCCAAGCTTGAGTGCCTCCGGCAGCGGCATATCCGTTTCCGCTGCGTACAGAACGCCCGCGCAGAACGCATCGCCCGCGCCGACCGTGCCCTTGATATAGCCCTTCGGAAGCTTCAGGCTTTCAAATTCATAATAATTGCCGTTTTCGTCCATGCCGCAGCCAATCTCCGGGCAGTGAATAACGGCCCACTTTGCTACGCCCAGTTCGTGCAGCTTTTGCAGCGCGGCTTTCATATTCTCCACATGCAGCGCGCCGTCTTCTCCGCGCAGCAGGACACCCGTGGTCTGCTGCGTCTCCAGTTCGTTGATGATGCAGTAGTCGGTGTATTTAAGCGCTGGGGTCACGAGCCGTGCGAAGCGCTCGCCCGCTTCGGAAACAACATCGATGGAGGTTTTCATGCCTGCCTGCTGCGCCCGGTGCAGGAGTCGTGCCATCTTTGTGCCGTATTCCGCGTCCGGTTCATCCAGATGCGGCAGCAGAAGAATATAGCCAATGTGGAAAATATCGACATTCAGCTTGTCCCAGTCGATATCGTCTTCTCCGTAATAGGCGTTGCCGCCCGCATACTGGAAAAACGTGCGTTCCTTTGTCTGGTTGTTCGACATGACAGCCGTAAACGACGTATCGCCGCTGCGCTTGATCATGGAGCAATCGATGTTTTTGTATTTGCCCATTTCCTGCAGGACAAAATCGCCCTCCGCGTCATGTCCGGCGAAGCCGGAGGCCACGAGCGGCAGATTGGGATCCAGCCGCGCAAGATCGGAAATGGTGTTGCAGACCGAGCCGCCGGTGGAGCGTGTAATGCCTTCTGTAATGTGTGTCAATTCGTTCTGCTTCGGCCAGGTTTCAATCGGGTAAGTGATATCCACGATCATATTGCCTGCACAGCATATGCCTTTTTTCATACGTCCTCCCTGTTTTCAGAGCCGAGCGGCTCTTGTTTTTTTCTCTGCTTACTGTTATTATGAAGGAACGGGGCAGGCTTATCACCGATGAAGATGCGTCTGCAGCCCGACAATGATGCTTTTTCGAGGAAAAAATGGAATCCTACAATGAATATGAACTGATCTCTCATTCCAAACTGGCAGACTGTACCATGTTTATTGTTGACATGGTATATCGCCCCATGCACCTGCATAAGGAACTGGAACTGTGCGTGGTACTGAGCGGCAGCTGCCGCGTCAGCACTGACCGGCAAGGCGTTGAAGCAGGGCCGGGCGAGGTATTGCTGTTTGATGCGGGCAGCAGCCATGAACTCTGCGCATCCGGCGTGCCGGCAAGGCTTCTGACGCTGCAGATCTCCAACAGCTTCTGCGCCCGGTTTTATCCGCAGATCCGCAGTATCCGCTTCGGCTGCCGGGGATTGTCCGCTTGCCTGCTGCCGGAGCGGCTGACGGCGCTTCGCCGCGCAATGCTGCTGGCGCTTCGCGCCTATCTGCGCGATACACCGGAAGCACCGTTTGCATGCATGGCGCAGGTCAACGAGATTTTCGCCATCCTGCTCAGCGATACGCCGTACCGCGTGCTGAGCGACACGGAAAACATGACGCAGACGCGCAACGCCGAGCGGATGCACCGCATTCTGCATTATCTGGAAACACACTATTCTGAGCCTGTCCGCCTCAGTGAAATCGCGGAACGGGAGGGGCTGACACAGACCTATCTGTCGCACTTGTTCCGTGAGCAGCTGCATATCCCGTTTCAGGATTATCTGGCCCGGCTGCGGCTGGAGGCGGCGATGCTCCTGCTGCGCCAGTCCGATACGACGCTGACCGATGCGGCTTATGCCTGCGGCTTTTCCGATCCAAAGTATCTGAACCGAAGCTTTCAGAAAAATCTCGGGATGTCGCCCCGGCAGTGGCTGCAGGAAAACCGCCCGGATCCGAGTCGGGCGCCGTCCGCGGAGGACCCGCGTACAGCGCAGCGCATCCTGACGCCTGACGAGTGCCGGGCGCTGCTGGATGCGCTGGAGATTCCGTAAGAAAGCTTAAATCTTCATGATCTTCAATTCTTCACCGCTGGCATAGGCTTTTTCCATGATGCGCTGGACGTGCACGGCGTCGGATGCGGGGACAACGAGGGGCTTATTGTTGAGAATGGAATCCGAGAAACTCTCGATTTCACGGGTGTACATATTGCCGAAGTCGCCGGGAATTTCGACGCCCACATCGTCGGCGTGGGTCTGCTCGGCGGAATAGGCGACATTTTTGTCAATGAACACGGCATTCAGCTTGCCGCCGTCGATCTGGCCGATCATCGTGTCGCCAAGCAGACGGCCCTTCGTGCCGAAGAACTCAACGCGCCACTTGGACGCCTCGTCCGGAATATTGAAGTTGGACTGCACGACGCACTGCGCGCCGTTTTCCATGCGCATGAGGATGGTGGACGTGTCTTCCACGTCATACTGCGGCTCAGGGAAGGCGATTTTTTCGTTCATGGATGCGACCTCGGTCACGCGCATGCCGGTGATATACTCCATGAGGTCGATGGTGTGGACGGACAGATCCATCATCGCGCCGCCGCCTGCTTTGGCTTTGCACTGCCGCCAGTTGCCGGGCTCATACGGAAGCCAGAGCGTAAACTGCGAATAGCCGGATACGACCGTGCCGATCTTGCCCTCGGCAATGGCTTTTTTCATACTCATGACGTGCGAACCGAAGCGCATCATGAAGCCCGCTGCGATCTTCACGCCCTTACGTTCGCAGTAGTCGATGACTTCCTGACCTTCGTCAGACGTCATGGCCAGCGGCTTTTCAATCAGAATATCCTTGCCGTAATCTGCGGCCAGCTTGGCCTGCTTTGCGTGCAGGACGATGGGCGTTGCAATATAAACGGCATCGACCTCCGGGTCTGCCAGCAGATCCTCTTCTTTGGTGTAGCCGCGCTTTGCGCCGTATTTCTGACGGATTTTTTCAACCTGCTCGGCATTGATGTCCATGACGGCGATCAGTTCTGCGTTCTTGGCCAGCATCATGCCGGGAATTGTTCTGCGATCCGCAATGCCGCCGGCGCCAATCACGCCCCAACGTAATTTTTTCATATGCTTCGCTCCTTTGTAAATCCATAGACCGCTCACAGCGGTCTTTTTCAGTATAGCACACTCCTTGCGTGTTGAAAAGGGAATTCCGTATAAAAAACGGGAAATCCAACGACAATCCACAAAATCTCACAAGGCTTTTGTACACTGAAATAAGCGGAACAGCATAAAACAGGGGAAATGTGGAACACTTCCGCAGAAACGTGAAACGATGGAACTGACAGTTAACGATGCTTGCGGACGCACCTGCCGAATTGTGCGGTGCGGCCTTACCTGCATATTTCTCCTGCGTATGCAAACAATAGCTTTGGAACCAGTACAAAACGAAAGGCATTGGAGGAGCATATATGAAAGCAACAGGCATTGTCCGGCGCATCGACGACCTCGGCCGCGTCGTAATCCCCAAGGAAATCCGCCGCACCCTGCGGATTCGTGAGGGCGACCCGTTGGAGATATATACGGAGAAGGACGGCGAGGTAATTTTTAAGAAATATTCGCCAATGGGAGATCTGGGGGAGTTTGCCGGGCAGATCTGTGAATCGATCGGGAAGAACACCGGATATATCGCTGCGGTCTGCGACCGGGATGCGATCATTGCGGTGCACGGCGTGCAGAAGCGGGAACTCCTGGACAAGCGCTGCTCGCAGGAACTGGAGCAGCTGATGGAACTGCGGCGCAGCTACCGCTATCAGGACGGCGATCTGCCCGTCCGGCCGACGGATGCGTCCGACCGATACCGCGTCGGCGCTGCGGCTCCGATCGTGGCCGAGGGGGATTTGATGGGCTGCGTTCTGCTTCTGAGCGAGGACGGCGCTCCTGCGCTCGGGGAGGCCGAGCAGCGTCTCGTGCAGACCGTCGCAGGCTTTCTTGGACGGCAGATGGAAAGCTGAACAAACAGGCAGGGAGCAGAACCCCCTGCCTGTCTTTTTTATGCGTTCACGATGCAGAAAAAATAGTGGCGAAGCGGCGGAAAATCTGTTATACTATGATATAAGGCGAAGTATAGGCCGAGAAAGGAACACCGAATATGGACTTTACCGGCTTTCTGGGCAATGATGCCGTGAAGGCGCGTCTGAGCGGCGCGTTTGCCAGCGGACGCGTGGCACACAGCTATCTGATCTGCGGGCCCGTCGGCTCCGGCAAGCATACGCTTACGCGGATTTTGTGCGCGGCCATGCAGTGCGAGGGCAGGGGAGAGAAGATTCCCTGCGGTGTCTGCTCCGGCTGCCGCAAGGCGCTTGAGGGCGTCCACCCGGATATCATCACCGTTGACGACCCTGAGCATAAGTCCATGACTGTCGAGCCCATCCGTGCGGCCAGAAGCGATATGTTCATCCGTCCGAATGAGGGAAAGCGTAAGATCTACATTATCCCGCGCGGACAGGATATGAACGAGTCGGCGCAGAACGCGCTGCTGAAAATTTTGGAGGAACCGCCGGATTACGGCGTGTTCCTGATCCTGTCAACCAACGCGGAACGTCTGCTGCCCACCATCCGCAGCCGCTGCGCGGAATTGCAGCTTGGCCCTGTGGAGCAGCACGAGGCGCTGCCGTTTCTGCGGCAGCGCGTGCCGGATAAACCGGACGGTATTCTGCGTGCGGCCTATCTGCGTGCGGGCGGCTTTCTGGGACAGGTGCTGACGCTTTTGCAGGATGCGGAGGACGAGCCGTTTGTCCGGCAGTTTGCTGCAGCCTATGCCGCGCGCGACCGGATGGCGCTGCTGCACATTCTGCTGCCCATGGAAAAGGCGAAGCGGGAGCAGCTGCTTCCCGCGCTGCAGCAGCTGCGTGCGTGTATTTGCGGCGCGCTTGCGCAGCGGGGCGGACTGGATGCCGCGTCCGAGAGCGCCGCGCAGATCGTTGCCAGCCGCTCCGGCTCAGAACTTATGCAGGCGTCTGACAGTATACAGACTGCCATTGACGCGCTGATGGCCAACGCGTCGGCAGGCGCAGTCGTCGGCTATCTGACGGTGAAGCTGCGCTGAGCGCCGAACCTGAAATTTTACCTTGCCGCAGGCCCTGCGGCAGATTGGAGAGAACCATGCAAGAACAGAATCCCGATACCGTTCTGGAGCAGCAGACAGCTGCATCAGAACCGGAAGATCAGGTGCAGGAGCCAGCGGCTGATAATATACAGCAGCCTGCACAGGCCGCCGCGCCTGCGGCGGAAGAAGCGCCCGTCCAGCCGGACGAGCCCGCTGCCGTTACCGTTGTGGACATTCGCTTCCGCAATAACGCAAAATCCTATTATTTTGACCCTGCCGGGCTGACGCTGATGACCGGCGCGCATGTCATCATCGACACGGCGCGCGGAGACGAGTTCGGTGTCTGCGCGGCTGGAAATCATCCGGTCAAGCCACGCGAACTGGTGCTGCCCCTGCGCAAGGTTTTGCGCGTGGCGACCGAACAAGACGAACGCACAAACGCGGAAAATCAGGAACGGGAAAAGAAAGCCTTTGAAATCTGCCAGCAGAAGATCGCTGCGCATGGGCTGGAGATGCAGCTTGTCTCGGCGGAGTGCGCCTTTGACGGCAGCAAGCTTCTGTTTTTCTTCACGGCGGACGGGCGCGTTGATTTCCGTGAACTGGTCAAGGACTTGGCCTCCGTTTTCCGCACCCGCATTGAACTTCGGCAGATCGGCGTGCGTGACAAGGCCAAGATGGTCGGCGGACTCGGCGTATGCGGCAGACCCTTCTGCTGCAAGGAATTCCTCGACGATTTCCAGCCTGTCTCCATCAAGATGGCTAAAACGCAGAATCTCAGCCTGAATCCGACGAAGATTTCCGGCACCTGCGGCAGACTCATGTGCTGCCTGAAATACGAGCAGGAGGCCTATGAGGATCTCATCAAGACTGCGCCGAAGGTAGAGTCCTTTGTTGACACGGCGGACGGGCGCGGAACCGTCATTGAGGTCAACCTCCTGCGCCAGAGCGTCAGAGTCCGCATGGAGGATCATCCGGAGACGATCGGTACCTATAAAAATACGGATATTTATATCCTGCGCAGCGGCAAGGCCCGCAAAAACGACCCGCCGATCCCGCGCGATTTTGCGCCCATTTCCTCCAAACCGCGTCCGGTGCAGAAGAAAGAGGCGTTTTTCGAGGAACTGCCGGAGGTCATTTATCCAGACGCAGTCGCCGTGATTGCACCGGAGACGCAGGCGGCGGAGGAAGAGACAGGGGACGCGGCGGAAGAAGCGGGAAAAAACGCCAATCGCCGCCGCCGGCGCGGCGGACGCCGCACAAAGCCCGCCGGCGAACGCCCGCAGGAGGCTGCTGTGCCGGAAAAAACCGCACCAAAGGAGCAGCCGCGCGCCGATGCGCCCCGCAGAGAGCGCCCCAAAAAGGAGCGGCCGCCTCAGCAGGACAAGCCCGAGCGCAAGCCTGCTCCACAGAAGCAGGAACGCCCGGAAAAAGCAGAAGCGTCTTCTTCCGACGGTCAGCCTAAGCCCCGCCGCCGCAGACGCCGCAGCGGAGGCCCCAGAAAGCCGTCCGGCGAGGGCCAGACGCCCAAAGCTGAATAACAAACTGCCCCGACCTGCCGCAAAGCGAGCGGCAGGCCGGGGTTACTGCTTAGAGGGCATCACAGCTGCCGGCAGGCCAGTGTTTTCCGTTGCGGAAGCTGTCGGAATGTGGTATGATGAAAAAAACAAAAAGGAGATTCTTTTATGTCCGTACTGCATGGCTTTGAACAGACACGGCAGCGCCGTATTGATGAACTGGACGCCGCATTGCATGAATATATCCACACTGCCTCCGGTGCGCGGCTCTGCTGGCTCGAGCGGGAGGATGAAAACAAGTCCTTCTGTGCCGCCTTCCGGACGCTTCCGTTTGACGATACCGGCGTTTTTCACATTCTGGAGCATTCTGTTCTCTGCGGCTCGAAGCACTTCCCGGTCAAAGAGCCGTTTGTCGAACTGATGAAGGGCTCCTTGAACACGTTCCTGAATGCACTGACGTTCCCGGACAAGACGTGCTATCCCGTCGCCAGCCGCAACAGCCGCGATTTTTTGAATCTGATGCGCGTGTATCTTGACGCCGTGTTTTTCCCAAGCATCCATGAAAAGCCTGAGATCTTCCAGCAGGAGGGCTGGCACTATGAACTGCACGACGGCATTCTGACGCGTTCAGGCGTTGTGCTCAACGAGATGAAGGGCGCGTTTGCCGACGCGGACGAGTTGCTGATAAACGCCATGTCGCGCGCACTGTTCCCGGCCTCGCCCTACCGCTTCGTCTCCGGCGGCGACCCGGAGGCCATTCCGGGTCTTACCTACGAAGCCTTTACCGCCGCGCACAAGCGGTTTTATCATCCGTCCAACTCCTATCTGCTGCTCGACGGCAGCATCGATCAGGACGAGAGCTTCGCGCTGCTGGACGAATATCTGTCGCAGTTCACAGCCATCGACCCGGCCACGCAGATTGCCGTACAGCAGCCGGTCTGTGCGCCGCGCACGACTGTTTCCTACCCGCTGCCTGCCGGAGAGGATGCGCTTCGCCGCTGGAAGCTCGGCCGCGGCCATGTGATCGGAACATACCGGGACGCGCAGACACTCTTCGCCGCGCAGGTGCTGTGCGATGTGCTCTGCGGCAGCAATCACGCGCCGCTGTGCCGCGCAATTCTGGAAAAGGGACTTGCCGAGGATGTGACGCTCGGCTGCGACGACCAGTGCATGCAGCCGGTCCTGCTTCTGCAGGTACAGAACTTCCGTGAGGCGGATCTGCCCGCCATTCAGACTACGCTCCGCGATACCCTCACCAGTCTCTGTGAAAACGGCCTTGACCGTGAGCAGATCGAGGCATCGCTTGCGAGCTTTGAATTCAAGCTCCGTGAGCGCGATTACGGCACAATGCCGCGCGGCCTGATTTTTGAGCTTGAGATTTTGTCCAGCTGGCTGTATGACGGCGATCCTGCCGCGCGCCTGCACTTCGGCGAGGTGTTTGACACGCTGCACGCCGCCGTCGGCACGGGATATTATGAGAATCTCCTGCGCCGGCTGATGCTGGAGAACCCGCATACCGCCGAGGTGCTCCTGCAGCCGTCGCTGACCTGCGGACAGGCGCGTCAGGATCGTGAACGCGAGTCACTGGGAAAAACATGCAAAACACTGGATGAGGCGCAGTGCAGCCGGATTATCAGTGAACAGGAGCGGCTTGCCGCACTTCAGCAGGAGCCGGACCGCCCGGAAGCGCTTTCTACGATCCCGCATGTCCGGCTTTCCGACCTGCCGCGCGATCCGGCCCCTGTTCCGACGGAGGTGGAGGAGGACGGACGGCTCGTTCTCCATGCCGTGCAGACCGACGGTATTGTCTATCCGACGGTTTATTTTGCGGCCGATGATCTGACAGAGGAACAGCTTCCGTATACGTCCGTTTTGCGCGCGGCGCTGGGACAGCTTCCGGCTGGCGGCATGGATGCGCTGGAACTGCAAAAGCAGCTGCGTCTGAAGCTTGACGGCTTCAGCGTGGCGCTGGCGCCTTACAGCCAGTATCATGACCCGCAAAGTTACCGGCTCTACGCTGCCGTTTCCTTCAGCGCACTGGAGGCGAAACTCCCGGAGGCTGTCCGGCTGGCAGCGCAGATTCTGACGCAGACGGATTTTTCCGACAAGGCAAAGCTGCTGGAACTCATCCGCCAGCAGCGCGACGGACTCCAGCAGCAGATTGTCAATTCTGGTTCGAGCGCTGCGATGCTCCGCGCTTCTGCTGCACTGAACGCGGCCAGCGCCTGCTCAGAGCGCTGCGCGGGCGTCAGCTATTACCGCTGGCTGCGCGAATTGGAGCAGAATTTCGACGCACGGGCGGATGAACTGATCGAGATGTTGCGCACACTCTGCGAAAAGCTGTTTGTGACCGCGCGGATGCGTCTTTCCGTCACCGGAGGCGGCGGGCAGAGTGGTGCACTTATTCAGAGCGGCCTGCATGAAGCGCTCCCTGCTGGCGCAGCGTCCGGTGCGCCATACCGTGCACAGCTGCTGCCGATTTGCAAAGAGGGCATCGTGATCCCGTCCGAGGTTTCGTTTACCGCTGTCTGCGGCAATGTTCACGCGTATTCCGGCGATCTGCGCATCGCCTGCCGCGCAGCGTCGCTTGGCCATTACTGGAACGAGATCCGTGTACAGGGCGGGGCGTATGGCACAGGCCTGCTCATCCGCGAAACAGGGCTTGTCTCCGCCTATACCTACCGTGACCCGGACTGCCGCCGTTCGCGCGGCGCAATCGGACGAACGGCAGCGTATCTCGAAGCCGCAGCTGCTTCTGGTGAAGCGCAGGACGTCAATATCATCGGCGCCATCAGCGACGCCGAGCCGCTGCTCTCGCCGCGTCTGCAGGGAGCCGTTGCGGATACATGGCTTCTGAAAGGCATGACCATGGACGACCGCCGCTGCATACGCCATGAATTGCTGGATGCAGGCCCTGCATCGCTGGCTGCCTGCGCCGGACCAATCGGCAGCGCACTGGATACCGGCATCGTCTGTGTTTTCGGGCCCCGGACGCAGCTGGAAGCCTGCGGGGATCTGAGCATTCAGGAACTGTGAGAAAAAATTAAAAAAGGGCTTGCATTTTATCCCCAACTGTGCTACTATAGTGTGGCGTTAAGGAAGCGCGGTACGCGCCGGTAGCTCAGTTGGATAGAGTGACTGGCTACGAACCAGTAGGTCGGGGGTTCGAGTCCCTTCCGGCGTACCAGAAAAGCAGTTGATTTCGCTACGGAGTCAACTGCTTTTCTTAATATATAAAACGAATACTGGAGAGGATCATATGAAACGTTCTGAGATCAATGCGGCTCTGCGGGAGCTGGAGGCCATGTGCAAAAAATATTCCTGCTTCCTGCCGCCGTTCTGCCACTTTACGCCGGACGAATGGAAGACCAAGGGCCACGAATATGATGAGATCCGCGACTGCATGCTCGGCTGGGACATCACGGATTTCGGCCTCGGCGATTTTGACAAATTCGGGTTCTCCCTCATCACCATCCGCAACGGCTGCCGCACGCAGCCGGAAAAATATCCGAAGGTCTATGCGGAAAAGCTGCTGTATCTGAAAGAGGGCCAGATGGCCGCGAACCACTTCCACTGGTACAAGACCGAGGACATCATCAACCGCGGCGGCGGCAACTGCCTCATCCGCGTGTACAACAGCCTGCCGAACGAGGAGATCGACTACGAGTCCGACGTGGAAGTCCACTGCGACGGTCTCAAGCGCATGGTCCCCGCAGGGACGCAGATCCGCCTCTGCCCGGGCGAGAGCCTCTGGGTCACGCAGGGGATGTACCACGACTTTGCCGTGGAAGAGGGCACCGGCCCCGTGCTGCTCGGCGAAGTCAGCCAGTGCAACGACGATAACACCGACAACCGCTTCAACCCGCCCGTCGGCCGCTTCCCGAAAATCGAAGAGGACGAAGCACCCTACCGTCTGCTGTGCAATGAATATCCGCCCGCAAAATAATCTGTGCGTCCATATAAATAACAGGCGCTCCTGCGTGACATGCAGGAGCGCCTGTTGTGTTTTTCAGCTCTTGACGGTGAACTTTGCCGAATCGAGCAGCTGGTTGCCGATGTAGATAGACAGGGTGTAATCGCCGTCGGTCTGCGGGGTGCGCGGGAAGTAGCCGACAAACATGTTCTTTTCCCACATGTCCTTCCAGACCAGCACGGAACTGGAGGAATCGACGATTTTCCCGTCTGCGTCGCGGATGACGAGGTTGACCATGACTGTCCCGTCGGAAGAGGCGTTCAGGTTGCTGCCGGCGTCCACGTCGAACGCAACCAGTTCGCCCTTGGAGAACGTCGTGCGGCGCGTAACCAGGTCAACATAGCGGAACGTTTCCTTGTTCGGCTTGAGGAACAAGCCTGTATAGGGGTTCTTGACGCCGTTGGCCGTGTAGGGATTGTCCACATTGGCTGTCGAGAATGTCAACTCCGTCTCGCCATCGAGCGAATCACCGCTCTTCAGCGCCAGCGTGACATGGTATGTTGCACCGGGGTACATATTGTTGGCAGGGATGACGCAGGACTCCGTATCTGTTTCGAGGGTTTGCGGCTCGGCGTTTTCCACGTCCTGAAGCGTGTAGGTCACTACCCAGCCGGGCTCGGCAGGCTCTGTCTCGCAGGCCCAGCTGAGATTGACGTTGATGGTCCGGCCTGTCTCGTCTGTTTCGTCGGCGGATTTGAACTCCGTGACCTTCGTGATGGTCGGGGTGACGTTCATGGCGTAGCTGGAAAGCATCGTCGGCGCGGAGATCACAATCTCATATTCCGTGCCGGAGACGAGATTTTCAAACGTCACGTTCGGGGCGGTGACCTCCTGCGTTTCCTCAAAGCCGGCCTTGTCCGTGATGGTGACGACCCACTTTTCGGGCGCGTCGCCGTCATACTGCCAGGTAAGAATGGCAGAGGAACTTGAAAGCGCGATGGCCACGCTGTCGGGCAGCAGTTCGACGGTCGGTACGGTCGAGAGCGGGGTGCTGATTGCACCGGTCAGAAGCGTATTATCGGGAGCAAGCAGCGTAAAGGTGTACTCCGAGTCGGACAGCAGATCGCTGATGACGACCGAATGTCCAGAGAAGGTAACGGTCTTGGCTTCGACGCCTGCGGCCTCGTACGAAACGGTCCAGCTGTCGAAATCAGGCCCATCCTGAATGATGAAATTCAGTTCAGCCTGTGTGATGGAGATGGGCGTAGCGGTGAAACTCAGAATCTTTGTCTCGGCGAAGGTCGAAGCGGTGGCGGAGTAGGAACCCGTCATCTTTTTGCCCTCCAGCGGGACAGCTTCAATCGTGTACTGGGTGCCCGGCATAAGCGAATCGAACGTCATGTCTTCGCCTGCCGTATAGGCCTTCCGGCTCTGGTTGCCGTAGGCGTCGGAGCAGGTGACATCAAATGCGCCGCTTTCCTCGCCGGATTCGATCTGAACGGTCAGATAATCGGTGCCGATGTCTGTCACGGCGACAGAGTCAACGCGTGTCACAGACGGGACAATCACAAAGAACCATACTGCCGCAGCAATCGCAGCCAGCGCAGCTGCGCCGATCAGAACCGGCAGAATCCATTTTGGCATGGACGCCTTTTTCTTCCGTCGCTGTCCGCGCGGAGGCAGATTGATCTTCAGTTCATCCTCTTCACCGTCTCCATCGGGCGTGGACTCATCTGCATCGTCCTCGGATGCGTCCTGCGAATTCTCATCCAGATCAAGGGGAACCTGTCCTGATTCGCCGCGATGCACCTCGTCGATGATGGCGTTGAGCATGGCTGTATCCGGAGAGAAGTTCTCCTTGAAATCATCTGCCATCTGCTCGGTGTCAGCGAACTGGACCGGCTCGACCTCCTCTTCAGCGCTGGGGTCGATCTTCTCCGGTTCTCCCTCAAGGGGCGGGACGATCAGCGCATCGGAGGCTTCATTGCGCTTGCCGTATTCCAGCAGCGCCTCCTGAAGTTCCTGCGGAGTCTGATAGCGGTCTTCGGGCTTGAACGCACAGGCCTTCAGCAGAATATCCGCCATTTCATAATCCGCATACATGGGAGCCGGCAGCTGTTCACCGGTCACACGCAGCTTGTCCGCGGCGCGGGCGGAAGTTTTTTCGTCCTCAAACGGGCCGTGGTTGCCGTTATAGATGCGGTAGAGGATCATGCCGACGGAATAAATGTCGGTCGTCGGCTCGATCGTGCCCAGCAGGCTGAACAGTTCCGGTGCCGAGAAGGAACTGAGCATATTTTCCGGCATGGAGCAGTATTTCAGTTCGTCAATCTTTGCAATGCCGAGATCGCCCAGCAGATAGTGCCCCGAACTGCTTAAGTACACGTTCGACGGCTTGACGTCGCGGTGGATGAGTCCTGCCTCGCGCAAACTGCAAAGCGCGCTGCACAGATCCAGGCCAAGATTAACGGCACCCGACTGCGTCATGGGCGTTTCGGCAAGCACCTCGGAAAGTGTCTGGCGGTATTCGGCCAGCAGATAAATCTCGAAGCCGACGCCATCCTCCTTCGGCTCGATCTGATAGCTGCGGTAGCAGCCGATGTTCGGGCTGGCGGAAAGCTTTTCAAGCGTCTCGAGTTCCGATTGATAATCGGCGGCAACCTGCTTGTAATAATTCTGCGCGTCCTCGACTGTGGCAGCCGCGCCGGTGAACATCAGCGCGTCAACCTGTTTCTGCGATTCCGGAATGCAGATGTGCTTCAGATAATAGGACTGATTGCTTTTTGTGCTTTTGACAATATAGACAGATGTACCGCTACGCACGCTGACGCATTTAACGAGTTCCATGTTCGTCAGCAGCGGCGATATCATGTTCAGTTCTGGCAATTCGTTCGCCTCCTTTACAAACACATCTTTATTCTATGTCATTTTCATAAAAAATGCAATACAATATCTTGGCCCATCCACTTGGAATCTGTAACAATCTGTGATATACTGTCTCCTGAGTCTGAATAAACGCAATGCTCCGCTGCACGGAAAGGCGGAGCACGATAGACGGAGGCCCATGTATGGAATTGAAAACCTGTGAATATTGCGGTACGGCGTACGATGCGCGCCTGCGGCAGTGTCCGCTGTGCGGACGTGCTGCGGCGGGCCAGACGGGTTCTGCAGAGCCGGAACGCACGGCTGCCGCACCGGAAAAGGCCGCGCAGAGCGCACCGGCACCGGAGCGTCCCGCGCCGGGCAGGCGCCTGCGGCAGGAGTCGGGCGCGCCGAAAGCGGCCAGAGGCTATGCGGGCAAGCGCCTGCGCACCGGCGCTGCATCAAAGCCGTCTGACGTACAGAGCACGGCCGGAGCCAGTCCTTATGCCATCCCCAAGTGGACGATGATCGTCCTCTGTGTGATTCTCGGCGCTGCGGTGCTGGGCGGAGCGCTGCTGGCGTTCAGCCGCCTCGGCTGGTCGCCGCTGTACCGCGAGGCAACACTCGAAGCGCCTGTGCAGGCCGCCGAGCCTGCGCAGCCGGAGCAAGAACCGGCGACAGTCCAACAGCCTGCCGAATCGGCACAGCCGGACGAGAACCGATACATGAATGAAGAAGACCAGCAGCATGACCAGACGGCTGAGCCCGCGCAGGAGGAGGCCGGCGTAAGCTGCACCAGTCTGACGCTTTCCGCGCCGACCGTGACCTTTGAGGAGGCGGGCCGCTTCTTCAACATCACCTTCACGCGTACCCCCGAGGACTGCACCGAGTCCGTCACATTCTCGTCCAGCGACGAAGCGGTTGCGACTGTCTCTGAACAGGGCAAGATCGTCGCTGTAAACGCAGGCTCCGCCGTCATTACCGCCCAGTGCGGCGAGCAGACGGCTCAGTGCCTCGTGACCTGTGACTTTGCGTATGTTGGAGCAGAGACGTCGGAAGAGGAACCGGCAGAATTGGCGCTGAACAAAGACGATTTGACGTTCCTGAACCCGGGCGAGCAGTATACCCTCTCCGTGACCGGCGCACCAGAGGGCGCACGGATCGCATGGCAGAGCAGCGATGAATCGATTGTCACCGTCTCTGAAAACGGCGTCCTGACCGCCAAGGGCAAGGGCACGACGACGGTAAAAGCCACAGTTGATGGCAGCAGCGATTTGACTTGCATTGTCCGCTGCAATTTTGAAGACAGCAGCGACACCGAGGGCACCTGCACCATCAGCAACAGCGACGTCACCATGGGCGTCAAAGGCGAGACGTTCCAGATCTCCCTGCGCGACGCAGACGGCAATAAGATCACCGGTCTTCTGTGGGTCTCGAGCGACCTTTCCGTCTGCTCAGTCGATGGCACCGGCATCGTCAAGGCTGAGGGCAAGGGCACAGCCTATATCTCCACGACCTACAACGGCGTCACCTACCAGTGCATTGTGCGCTGCAATATCAAATAATTATAAAAAAACAGCGGACGCAGGAACCTCCCGCGTCCGCTGTTTTTATGCCTCCGGACGGCTGCGCTTCCGGAACAGCATTGTAATGCACCAGAGACCGGCAATGCCGACGATCGCGTAGATCACGCGGCTGACGCCTGCGGTCTGGCCGCCGAAGATCCACGCGACTAGATCAAACCGCGCAAACCCCACAAGGCCCCAGTTGACAGCGCCGATAATGGCGAGGATCAGACAAAGTGTGTCCATACGTCCATCTCCTTGACTTTAGAATCAAAGATAGTATGGCCCGAATCGTCCGCTTCATGCGTCTTTGTCAAAAAACTTGAAATACCTGTTGCTTTTACCGCAGGATTTTGTATAATGAACATAGAGCCTGCTATTTTTTTAGGCTTCCACAATTTTTTTTAGCAGAGGGTATGCACATGGATATTACCTGCCTGGATCTGGAGGGCGTTCTCGTACCCGAGATCTGGATCGCGTTTTCCGAAGTCAGCGGCATTCCAGAATTGCGCCGCACCACGCGCGACGAGCCGAATTACGACAAATTGATGAACTGGCGCATGGGCATCCTGCGCGAGCACGGACTGGGGCTGAAGCAGATTCAGGACGTTATTGCGCAGATCGATCCGCTGCCCGGCGCGAAGGACTTTCTGGACGAGTTGCGCGCGCAGACGCAGGCTATCATTGTCAGCGATACGTTTGAAGAATTCGCACAGCCGCTCATGAAAAAGCTGGGCTGGCCGACGATCTTCTGCAACTCGCTTGAGGTTGATAAGGACGGCATGCTCTGCGGCATTCGCATGCGCTGCGCACACTCCAAGCTGACAACGGTGCGGGCGCTGCAGTCCATGGGCTTTGAGACGATCGCTGCCGGCGACAGCTACAACGATCTGGAGATGATCCTGGCCAGCAAGGCCGGTTTCCTGTTCCGTTCGACGGATAAGATCAAGGCAGATTATCCTCAACTGCCCGCATTTGAGACTTACAACGAGCTTCTCAATGGAATCAAGGCCGCTATGGCCTGATCGATATGAAAATTTAATGTGAAAGGTGATTCAAGATGAACGCATTTTTACCCGCTGATATCCTGATGCCCAAAACAGACCATATGGAAAAATGGGCGGTCATTGCCTGCGATCAGTTTACGTCTGATCAGGCGTACTGGGACCGTGTGCGCAAAAATGCCGAGGGTGCTGTGTCCACCATCAACCTGATCCTCCCCGAAGCCGAACTCGGCACCGAGAAAGAAGCGAAACACACTGCCGAGATCAACGCCACCATGAAAAAATACATGGAAGACGGCGTGTTCACAGTCTACCCCAACAGCTTTGTCTATGTCGAGCGCACGCTGGAGAACGGCTCCGTCCGTGAGGGCCTTGTCGGTATGGTCGATCTCGATGCCTATGACTATACCCCCGGCGCGACCAGCGCCATCCGCGCCACCGAGCGCACCGTACCCGAACGCATCCCGCCTCGTCAGCGTGTCCGCCGCGACGCTCCGATTGAACTGCCGCATGTGCTGATGCTCTGCGACGACCACGACAAGAAGCTGATCGAGCCGATTGCCGCGAAAAAGGACTCGCTCAAAAAGCTTTACGACTTCGATCTCATGGAAGACGGCGGTCATATTACCGGCTGGCTTGTTGAGGGCAAGGATGTAGAAGACTTCAACAAAGCGCTGACCGAATATACCGCTGCGGTCGGTGAGAAGTACACCGGCCTCAAGGGTACGCCCATGGTTTTTGCTGTCGGCGACGGCAACCATTCCCTCGCAACCGCAAAGTCCTGCTACGAAGAACTTAAGAAGAACAATCCCGGTGTTGACCTCTCCAACCATCCGGCGCGCTATGCACTCGTGGAACTTGAGAATATCCACGACCCGGCACAGGTCTTCGAGCCCATCCATCGTGTGATCTTCAAAACCGAACCGAAGAAGCTGCTCAAAGCGCTTGAAGAGGCCTGCGCAGGTGCCGAAGGCTTCCCGGTTAAATGGTACGCGGGCGAAGAGTCTGGCACCATCGTGCTCGACAAGAGCAAGGGTGAACTGGCTGTCGGCATTCTGCAGCACTTCCTTGATGATTATCTGAAGGAAAACGCGGGTGAGATCGACTATATCCATGACGACGATGCGCTCATCGGCTTTGCCAAGCAGGAAAACGCCATCGGCTTCCTGCTGCCCGCCATGGAAAAGAGCCAGCTGTTCAGAGGCGTTATCGCCGACGGCGTTCTGCCCAGAAAGACTTTTTCTATGGGCCACAGCCGCGAGAAACGCTACTATCTGGAAGGCAGAAAGATCAAGGCGTAATGAAGGAATTCACCGAGGGCGCATTTGCCAAGGTCAATTTGACGCTGGATGTTCTGGACAAGCGCGAAGACGGGTATCACAATCTGCGATCCATTATGCAGACCGTCTCCCTGCACGACGATGTGCATGTCACGGTCGGCTGCGAGGGCTGGCAGGTTCACTGCTACCGCGAGATCCTGCCGCCGGACGCGGCGGAAACGACCGAACCGGAACTTGTCACCTGCGGACTGCCGCAGGACAGGGACAATCTGGTGTGGAAGGCCGCGGAAGCGTTTTATGCCCGCACCGGCAAGACCCCGGAGGGGCTGGAAATCTTTATCAACAAGCGTATTCCGCTCGAGGCCGGTCTTGGCGGCGGCAGCGCCGACGCGGCGGCAGTTTTGCGCGCGCTGAACCGCGCGTATGACAGCCCGCTGTCCATTCCTGCGCTCTGCGAACTTGGCGCGCAGGTCGGCTCCGATGTGCCGTTCTGCGTCATGGGCGGCACGGCACTGGTCGAAGGGCGGGGCGAACTTCTGACAAGACTTTCGCCCGCACCGGAGTTTTTCCTTGTGGTCTGCAAGCCGGATTTCTCCGTCTCCACGCCGGAGCTGTATCAGGCGCTCGACGAGACGTTCATCGAAAAGCGGCCTGATCAGAAGGCGATGCAGCTGAATCTGCAAAAGGGCGATCTGCTCGGTATCGGCGGCAGCCTGTGCAACGTGTTTGAGCCCGTCGTTATGCAGAAGCATTTCGATATCAATTATATCCGCTCCATGATGTACACCTACGGCGCATATGGCGCGCAGATGACCGGTTCCGGCTCCGCCGTGTTCGGTATTTACGATTCGTTTGAATATGCGACCGTCGCCTGCACGATGCTCAAGGACAAGTACAGCCAGATTTTCCTGGCAAAGACCGTATAAACTAGCAAAACACCGTCTAAACTGTCTGTAAAAAGCAGTTTGGGCGGTGTTTTTGTGAAAAAGCGGATCATATCTCTTGTGCTGCTGGGAATCAGCGTACTTACCGTAACGGCCTGCGCCGTTTTGCAGGCGCAGAGCCAGCGAATGGCGGAAAAGATCATCCGCCTGCACGTCGTAGCGAATTCCGATTCCAACGTAGATCAGGCGGTGAAGCTTTGCGTGCGCGACGCTGTTCTGCGTGAAGCGCAGTGCGCACTTTCCAGCGCGGCCGATGCGAAGCAGGCGATCCTGACGGACCTTCCCGCGCTTGAAGCAGCGGCAAACGCAGAGCTGCAGCGGCAGGGGAGCGGGGATACCGCCCGCGTCAGCTTCCGCCGCGAGTTGTTCCCGACGCGCGACTATGATACGTTTTCTCTGCCGTCGGGTGTGTACCAGTCGCTGCGCGTGACCATCGGGAAGGGTGAGGGGCACAACTGGTGGTGTGTGATCTTCCCCTCGCTCTGCGTTCCGGCTACAGCAGACGGCTTCGCCGACGCCGCAGCGGCAGGCGGCTTTACAGATGCCGAGATTAGCCTTATGACACGGGCAAACGGTGCGTATGTGGTTAAATTTCGCTCACTGGAACTGCTTCAGGCGCTGAAAAAATACCTGTTCGGGGAATGAACGCCCAAAGGGGGAGGGACGCTGGCTCGCAGGGCCTGAGGGAATTCGAGTGTTGCAAATTTTGGAGCACGCTGAAATTTGCAATATATCCCCTCCGTTATTTGCCCCGCAAATGCCGCCTCCTCTTATCGTGCAGGACAGGACAAGAGGGAGGCTTTCGCATGTGCTATTTCTGTTTGCTTTTGCGTAGAATCAGCGTCAAAGCATCCGCTCCATGACAATCTCGTCCTCCTCGACCTCGCCGGTGGGACGGAAGCCAAGCGCCTCATAGAGCCGCTGTGCGGCCTCGTCGCCATCGACATAGCAGAGTACGACCTTCTCAAAATTTCCGTCTGTCTTCAGTCTTTGCAGAAGCAGCCTGACGGCCTCGGTACCGTAGCCCCGGCCCTGGTAGCGTGCATCGATGAAAAGCTGTGAAAGATTATATGCGTGCAATTCATCCAAATCGTAATACAGCGCCATGCCGACCGGCGTATTGTCTGCATAAATGACCAGCGCCTCGCTGCGCTGCGCGCGGTAGGCGTAGGCTCTGGCAAGAAGTCCGGCGCTGTCCGCCGCGAAGCAGTGTTGATCCTCGCGCACACGCAGCCCGCACCGCCAGTTTTCCGGCGTTACCGGTTCCAGATGGATCATGGTCATTCCTCCTGCGTGTGTATTTTTACGGATTTCAGACCTTCTTCGGCGGCAGGCGGCGCAGGAGCAGATATCCGGCAACTCCGAGTACCAGCACGACCCCTGCGGCGATCACGTCTGCCCAATCAAAAATTTGCGGTCCGGCAATGAAAATTGCTGTCGGCCCGTCCGCGCCGCCGATGACACCGATGGACGCAAAACCGCGCAAATTCGTGACGGTTTTCAAAAGCCCAACCAGCAGAGCAAGCACCGCTGCGCCGAGGCAGATGAAGCGCAATGGACTCTTGCGGAACGCGTAGCCCGGCAGCTGCGCGGTAAGTTCCGACGCAGCCTGTTTCGCAGAGCCAAGCGCAGCGAGAATTTCCGCGTCTGTCTGCCCAGCTTCACGCCGTTCGTTGATCGAACTGCGCAGATTATCCATCACCCGGTCCTTCATCTTCTTCGGCAACGTCAGCCGACGCCGGACGGCGCGCAGATAGCGCGCAAACTGTTTTTCATTCATGCTCTGCATCCTCCCCGCAAAAGCGGTCCACTGCCGTTCGGAATTCAGCCCAGAGGCCAAGACGGCGTTCGTTTTCTTCTCTGCCTTTTTCCGTTGCGGAATAAATCTTCCGCGGAGCCGCACGGCCCGATTCCTGCTGCCAGACCGCTTCGATCAGTCCGTCGTCCTCCAGCCGGTATAAGATCGGGTAAAGCGTTCCCTCTCGGAGCGTAAACAGCCCGCTGGAGCGGCTGCCAAGCTGCGCGATCAACTCATAGCCATAGGTCGGTCCCCGGCAGATCGTCTGCAGAACCAGAAGTTCCAGCACGCCCTTTTTCAGCTGCTGCAAAAACCGTTCGTCCATTTGCTTTATCCCTGCATTTCTAAGTATTTTGCATTACTAAATATAAAATAACATATTCTCTGCGGTCTGTCAAGCAAAACTACACCCGTGCCAGTGCAGCATTGAAAAGAAACACAATGTACTACAAGGATACTGCGAGTCTTGCACTGCTTTGATATGCTTGAACGCCCCGCCTGTCCGAATGAACAGGCGGGGCGCTGTTTTACTTGTGCGAGGCAGGGATGCTTATGCAGCTTCCTTGGTCATGTTCATGAGGACTTTTGCACCCATTGCGCGGGTTGCAGTGCCCGTCGGGTTGAACGCGCCGTTGGAGCCGGCCAGATAACCGGCGGCGGTGCAGTAGGTGACGGATTCAATCGCCCATTCGCCGATCGCATCAACGTCGGTGTAGGTAAGTTTTTCTGTGATGCCCTCGGCATTCTTGCCGCCAACCTTGTCGTAGCCGTAGAGAACCTTGGCCATTTCCTGACGGTTGATGGCCTTGGTGGGCTTATAGGTTCCGTCCTCATAGCCGTTGACGATGCCATTTGCACTTGCCCACAGAACGGCGTCGGCATACCAGCTGCCGTCTGTGCAGTCGGAGAACTTTTCGCTGACCTTGCCAGTCACAGCGGGAGAGCCTGCCATGCGGTACAGAACGGTTACGAGCATGCCGCGCGTCAGCGCACCATTCGGGCCGAAGGTCGTCTCGCTCAGACCCTTCATGAAGTTCTTGTCCGTGACGTAGTTGACAGCTTCAACTGCCCAGTTGCCGTCGAGCACGTCGGTGTACGGGGTGGCAATGACCGTGATACGGCCCTGCGGAGCGGCATATGTAGCGGGAACGACGCCGCCCAGACTGTCCTTGATGTAGTTGATCAGAACCTGATTGTCCAGCATGACGGAATCCTGCAGCAGCTTGTTGTCGGCGAACATATTGATGCCGTCGCCGGAATCCTTGAGCATGTAGTTGTGGGACGCGACTGTGTAAGTAGCCTTCGGGTCAATATCGACATACTTGCCGTTCTTCAGAACCTTGACGTTTTTGACGCGGTAAGCGCCGTCAACAGAGACGAACATGGACTTGTCGTCACCCTTGGCAGAAGACTTGACCGTGGTGTCGATGGTGTACTTCAGACCGGAAACCTGCAGGAAGCCGCCCATTTCGCCAATAGCGTTCTCGCCGTCGGAGAAAGTCGCCATGGTGTTGCGGGCTGTCCATTCCAGCGCGTCAATGATCTCCTGACCGGTTGCTTCGACGACGCAGAGTGCGTTGCCATACGGATGAACCTTGATGATCTGGCCGTAAGTAATATCGCCCGCGGGGATATCGGCGCGGATGCCGCCGCCGTTGACGAGCGCGATATCAGCGCCAGAGACTGCACGGTAAGCGTCGGCGCAGAGGTCGCCGAGGTTGGTTTCGCGGTTGCGGATTGCGCGGGTTCCGTCTGAATGCTTGGTGGTCAGGTCAACGGAGGTTCTGGCAACGACCGTGTTGACAAGGGCCTCATTCTTCTCCTGAATGGACTTGACAAATACGTCGGTCGTGTCGTCCTTGGCCGCGTAGTCAGAAACCAGTTCCGTGGTGAACACGCCGTCGGAGATGGTCAGCTTGCCGATGTTGACAAGCTTCGTGCCTGTGGAGGACAGGGGGATTTCCTTGCCGTCCTTGTTCTTGACCAGTTCCATTGCAATGGTGGAATGGGAGTGACCGTCAAGCACAGCGTCGATGCCGGTCGTGTTGGCAATCAAATCGGTCGAACGCCACGGCTCGGAGGATTCGTCGATACCCAGATGCGCAATGGCGACGACATAGGTCGCGCCGTCCTTCTTGGCAGCGTCAACGGTTTCCTGCACCTTGTTGTAAAGGTCAGCGCCGTTATTGCCCTCCGCGAAGGAATAGACGAATTTGCCGTTGGCGTCCTGGAAGTAGGTCGGAGTGGACTTGGTGAAGGATTCGGGCGTGTCGATGCCGACGAAAGCGACCTTCGTGTCGCCGTAGGTCTTGATCTCATACGCCTTGTAGCCGGTCAGCCCCTTGCCGTCCTTGGCCGTATAGGTCAGGTTGCAGCAAAGATACTGATACTTGGCCTTGTCGATGAGCTTCTGGAGCTGCGGCAGGGTGTAGTCAAATTCGTGGTTGCCGAAGGAAGCAAAATCATAGCCGACTTCATTCATAATATCGACCAGATATTCACCCTTGGACAGCGTGCCGATGACGTCGCCCTGCACGGAGTCGCCGCAATCAACGAGCGCAACGTAGTTATACGCGGCCTGCATCTCCTTTTTGTAAGCAGCCAGACCGGCATAGCCGATGTTGTCGTCAACGGCGCAGTGCACGTCGTTGGTGTACAGAATCACAATGTCGTTGGATTTCTCGTCTGCTGCGAACGCTGTGGTCATAAGACCCAGCATCAGGCATGCCGCCAGCAGAAGTGCAATCAGTTTCTTCATAGTATCCTCCCTTTACATGTTATCTGTCCTTGGGTAATCCGGACAGATGGTATGTCTGTATTATACTACAAAGAAGCGTTGTCAGCTATTCACAAATGGTTGAAATCCGATGGGCAAATTTCGTTATAATGCACAAAATATACAGAACATTAGCGCGTAAAATCGGATATGAGTTCTGCGCTCAGGGCGCGAGAGACTCTTCTGCAAACGATTTTCCCTTCAGAACGACTTCGCGCATAAAGCGGAACGTCTCCTCTTCGCCATGTTCGGCGAGCATCACGAGCAGAAAGCGCAGCCGCTTCATGGTCTGCGGATGCACCAGCCGCGATTCATTCGCCCGGTCGAGATATTGCAGCGGGGATGCGTCGGTATAGGCTGCGCCCTGATACGTCTTGCAGGCCGCAATCCGGTCGGCGACCATTTCACACAGATATTTTACCGGCATGTCAACCGGCTCATAGGTCCGCGTCTCGGGGCTTAAGTCTGTCCAGTATTCAAAATGGTGCCGGTTGCGGCCCTTGTGGTGCATCCACGCCAGAGAATAGCCGTTTGCCTCGCGTTCAGCTGTATTGGGGCTCCGGTTGCCCTGATAATACCGCACACCCGCGAAAAACTCGGTAGGTGAGTATTTGGACAGGTCGTGCGTCAGTCCCTGCCAGATCAGTCCCATCCGAAAGCAGCCGCGCATGACCAGATGACGGTGATGTGTGATCGTCTTCAGATGTCCCCAGAACTTGTTCATCGTGCAACCCTCCTATTTTTCTCATTATACGATAAATCCGCTCCGGTTGCAACGCAGGAAAAAATCAAAAACCTATTGACAAGCTAGGCAATGTGTGGTAGGATACTGTCATCCGATGAAAGAAACCAACATACTATTTTGGTTCCAAAGAAATGAGGCCGCATATGCAGCAAATCGTCTTTTCGCGCGCCGCGTTCCGATGTCGGGTGGAAATGTGACAGAGAAACCAGATCGACGCTTTCATTTTAATAACATCATAAAGGAGATTTTGAATATGTCTAACATTTACACGTCCGCTGACCAGCTGATTGGCAAGACTCCACTGCTTGAACTCACGCACATTGAAAAGGAACGGAACCTCAAGGCCAAAATTCTGGCTAAGCTTGAGTATTTTAACCCCGCAGGTTCCGTCAAGGACCGCATCGCAAAGAAGATGATCGACGACGCGGAGGCCTCCGGCCAGCTGAAGCCCGGCTCCGTCATCATCGAGCCGACCTCCGGCAATACCGGCATCGGCCTTGCCTCCGTCGCAGCAGCCAGAGGCTACCGCATCATCATCGTCATGCCTGAGAGCATGTCTGTTGAGCGCCGCCAGCTTATGAAGGCATACGGTGCGGAACTTGTGCTGACAGAGGCCGCCAAGGGAATGAAGGGGGCAATCGCCAAGGCAGATGAACTGGCAAAGCAGATTCCGAACAGCTTTGTGCCCGGCCAGTTCGTCAATCCTTCAAACCCGAAGGCCCATATCGAGACAACAGGCCCCGAAATCTACGCGGATACGGACGGTAAAGTCGATTACTTTGTTGCAGGCGTCGGCACCGGCGGCACGATTACCGGCGTCGGTCAGTATCTGAAAAGCCGTGATCCGTCCGTGAAGGTCGTTGCTGTCGAGCCGGCTTCGTCTCCCGTTCTGTCTCAAGGCGTCGCGGGCGCACATAAAATTCAGGGTATCGGTGCAGGCTTCGTTCCCGACGTGCTCGACACAAAGGTCTATGACGAGATCATCCCGGTTTCCAACGAAGATGCGTTTGCCGCAGGCAGACTTGTCGGCAGAAAGGAAGGCGTCCTGGTCGGCATTTCCTCCGGCGCAGCGCTTCACGCAGCTGTCGAACTTGCCAAGCGTCCCGGGAACGAGGGAAAGACCATCGTCGTTCTGTTCCCCGACACCGGCGACCGCTATCTCTCTACTCCGCTGTTTGCGGACTGATTCCAAAATTATAGCAAGCCCCGGCTTCCACAGCGGAAACCGGGGCGCTTTCTTATCCTGTGATATCCTCATACAGCGCCCACATGGCGTCAACGGTGCATTCGGAGAAGCGGTTCTGGGCGGCAAGATCACTGCTGTAGCTGTCCAGAAGCATCGGGCGGTAGGTGTACCAGCCGGTGTTCGCATTGCGGAGAATGACGTTGACGGTCGGCTGAAGATCGTATTCCGAGACGTGCGTCCCGTCCGCGTCTTTGACAATGGTGACGCTTGCCATGCCGCCGAGCAGGTTCATTTTTTCCTTCTGGTGCGACAGGAAATTCCCAAGGCTATAATAGACCGGCACATCGCGCCCGTCCGCTGCCGTGAGCAATTCGACCGGCTGGAGCGTATGTGTGTGTCCGCCGATGATGAGGTCAGCGCCCGCATCCGCCATTTCCTGCGCCCAGGTAAGCTGGTCGTTGTCCGGACTGAAGGTATCCTCCGTGCCCCAGTGCGGGAAGACAATGACAAAGTCCGCTTCCTGCTTTGCCTGCTCGATGCGGCCGCAGACCGTCTCCCTGCTGGAGAGCGTGTCAACCATCCAGCGCTTTTCGGGCATGGAATTGTTGAGGCCGTAGGTAAAGTTCAGCATGGCAATGCGGATACCGTTTTTCTCGACAATAGGGATCGCCGCCGCGTCTGCTTCCGTGTCGTGGATGCCGAGCGTGATGATCTCCGGGTATGTCTCGTGGAAATAGGACAGCGTATCCGTGATGCCGGTTTCCTTTTTGTCATAGCAGTGGTTGCTGGCGAAGGTCACAACATTGAAGCCTGCATCGGCCAGCGCATCGGCAACCTCAATAGGCGAGCCGAAAACCGGATAGCTTTCAATCAGGTTGCGGTCCTTGACGAGAATCGTCTCCTGATTGATGCAGGCCAGATCATACTGCTGGACGGTGGGGCGGATATCGTCGAAGAACGATGTGAAATCATAGCCGCCCTCCGGCGTCTGGGCGGACCAGTAGACGCAGTTGTGGATCAGATCGTCGCCCAGTGCCATGAGCGTTACGCGGGATTCCGTTGTCTGCTCCGCAGGCTGCTGTGCGGGCTGCTTCTGCGGATCCGGCTCCTGTACCACCGGTTCAGCCTGTACAGTCGGTTCTTTGGCAGGTGTGGAACCTGCCTCGGCGGCAGCCTTTGCGTCGGACATGCGCGGCGTAAACGCCGCCTGTACGACCCATATTCCGCCGAAAATGACAGCGGCAAGCAGAAGCAGGATCAAAATCAGGCCCAGCGCAAGGGAGGGCTTTTTATTTGGAGCAGCGGACATGATGCGCACATCCTTTCGGTGAAGTTTGATTGATGCAAAAGTTCAGGAAATGATACCATATTCCGCTTTGACGGTCAAAATGCGCAAAACGCTCTCGTCGATGCGGGCCTGCGAAAGCGTTCCGTCGGCGACGGCAGCCTTGACAGCATCGAATGCGGCCTGCAGCTCAGAAGGCATGAGGATCATATCGCATCCGGCTTCGAGTGCCTTGACGGCAGCATCGCCTGCGGAATAATGGTCAGTGATAGAGGCCATGGAATGCGAGTCGGTGATAATGACATTCTGATATTCCAGCTTGTCGCGCAGGATATCCGTTACAATGGACGAACTCAGGTCGGCAGGCGTGTCGCTGCCGGTGACGCTCGGGTAGGACAGATGCGAGACCATGACAAACGGGACGCTTCCCTCCGCAGCGATAATCGACTGGAACGGGATCAGATCGCAGGCTTCCAGTTCGCTGAGGGACTTTTCGACGATCGAGGTGCCGTTGTGGTCGTCAACGGTGGCGCTGCCATAGCCGGGGAAGTGCTTAAGGCACGAGACGATACCCTCGGCGCGCAGACTCTTGACAATGACACCGGCCAGCGACGCACACAACTCCGGGTCAGAACCGAACGAACGGCTGCCGATGACGCTGTCCGCGCCCTGCGCGACGTCTGCGACCGGGGCAAAGTCCAGATTGAAGCCCAGCGCGTGCAGGCCGCCGCCGATGTCCTGGCCGGCAGCATGGACCACAGCAGGGTCCTGCTGCTTGCCGAGCGAGCGCATATCACCGACGGACGGTACGCCCATTTCCGGGTTGCTGCCGACGCGGCTGACGATGCCGCCCTCCTCATCTACGCCGAGGAAGAGCGGGATTTTTGCATAGGACTGCGTGTTCTCCAGCAGCGCGACAGTCTGTTCGCGGTCTTCAAGATTCTTCGCAAAATATACGATGCCGCCGACCGGATATTGCTCCAACGCTTTTTTCGTCGTCTCGCCTGCTACGGTAGCAGTATCGACGTTCGTGATGGCCTCCGGCGTTACAAAGAACAGCTGCCAAAGCTTTTCGTCGTCCGTCATGGTATCCAGCAGCGCCTGCGCTGTCTGTCCGGCGGCAGAGACTGTCATGTTATCTGGTACCTCCGGATGATTCTGATCTTCCGGATTCTCCTGCGGCTGCTCGTCTGGATTTTCCGGCTGCGCGGCTTCGGCCTGTCCGGGAAGATCACCCTCATAGGGTTCTTCACGTTCCGGTTCTACGGTCGTTGGCTCGGAGGAAAACACGCCGTCTGTCTGGATTGCCTCGGCCTGGGCAGGCTCTTGCTTTTCCGGGAGCGTTTTCCACAGAAGCACGCCGACACCGGCCAGCAGCGCAATGCAGAACAGAACAACAAGTACGGCGGGTAATTTACTGCGGGGATGTTCCATGGTATCGATACCTCACTTGTGGTAGAGCGTGTGTGACTGATAGACGGGCTCGAACGTAACGTTCATACCGAGACGCTTGAACATACCTTCATCGACTGAGGAGAGAATGACGGACGAATGCACCTGGCTGCCGCGAAGAGAGGCCAGCGCCTCCATGGCAAGTTCGGCTGTCGGGTTCGTCACAGCGCTGATGGACAACGCAATGAGCACCTCGTCGGTGTGCAGGCGGGGGTTGGAGTTGCCAAGATGCTCGATCTTCAGATGCTGGATGGGGGCGAGAACCATCGGGGAAATGAGGTTCACGCGGTCGTCGATCCCGGCGGAAAGCTTGATCGCGTTCAAAAGCGCGGCGCACGACGCGCCCATCAGGCCGGAGGTCTTGCCGGTGACGAGCCGCCCGTCCGGCAGTTCGATGGCTGCGGCAGGCGCGCCTGTTTCGGCGGCTTTGGCCCGCGCGGCGGGGACGGTTTTGCGCATAGACACATCCAAGTGCAGTGAGTTCATGAGCATTTCCTGTTTGCGCAGTTCGGCGGGCATGGCAATGCCTTTTTTCACGGCGCAAGCGGAGGCAAAATAGCGCCGGATGATCTCCTGATATGATGCTTCGCGGCAGGCCTCATCGTCGCAGATCGCGAAGCCCGCCATATTGACGCCCATGTCCGTCGGACTCTTATACGGGCATTCGCCGAAGATGGAACGGAAGATCGTCTCGAGCACCGGGAAGATCTCGATGTCGCGGTTATAGTTGACGGTCGTTTCGCCGTAGGCCTCAAGGTGGAAGGGGTCAATCATGTTGACATCGGCCAGATCTGCGGTGGCGGCCTCATAGGCGAGGTTGACCGGGTGCTTCAGCGGCAGGTTCCAGATCGGGAACGTCTCATATTTGGCATAGCCTGCGTTCACGCCGCGCTTGTGTTCCTGATAAAGCTGGCTGAGGCAGGTCGCCATTTTGCCCGAGCCGGGGCCGGGGGCCGTGACGATGACGATGGGGCGGCTGGTTTCGATATACTCGTTTTTGCCATAGCCATCGTCGGAGACAATGAGATTGATGTTTGAGGGATAATCTGCGATTGGGTAGTGCCGGTAGACCTTTACGCCCAGCGCCTCCAGCTTGCGCTGGAATGCCTCGGCGGCCTGCTGGCCTGCGTACTGCGTGATGACAACGCTGCCGACATAAAGCCCGATGGAGCGGAACGTGTCGATTAGACGCATCACGTCCAGATCATAGGTGATGCCGAGGTCGCCCCGGCGCTTGTTCATTTCAATGTGCGCGGCGTTGATGGCGATGACGATCTCCGCCTGCTCCTTCAGCTGCAGCAGCACTTTCATCTTGCTGTCCGGCTGGAAGCCGGGCAGGACGCGCGAGGCGTGGTAGTCGTCGAACAGCTTGCCGCCGAATTCCAGATAAAGCTTGCCGCCAAAATGTGCGACGCGCTCCAAAATCCGTTCGGACTGCAGCTTCAAATACTTCTGATTGTCAAATCCAATTTTCATAGTTCTTTCCTTGTTTCGCGCAGCGGAGTCCTCCGCCGATTTTGTACCATTCTTCACAGGATATATCATAAACCGAAACCGAAAACTTTGCAATCACCAAACGGAAAAACCAGAAAAATTTCCGCGCCTGCGAACGCGGGCAGGGCCGTCGTATATCCCGCACGCTTTGTGGCAAACCTTGACTTTGGATTAAAAAAACCGTATACTATATCTAATTATAGTGGGTGTAATATCCGTTACAGCACGAAATATTGTGAGGAATCCGCATGAAACAACAAAAAGCCTACGGAAACGAGTCTATCTCGTCTTTGAAGGGCGCAGACCGTGTCCGGCTGCGGCCGGCGGTCATTTTTGGCTCCGACGGCCTGGAGGGCTGCGAGCATGCCGTCTTTGAAATTCTGTCCAACGCTATCGACGAAGCGCGCGAGGGCTATGGCAGGCAAATTCTCGTCACGCGCTATGAAGACCATTCCATCGAAGTCGAAGACTTCGGCCGCGGCTGCCCGGTTGACTGGAACGAAAAAGAGGGGAAATACAACTGGGAACTCGTCTTTTGCGAACTTTACGCAGGCGGCAAATACCAGAACAACACCGGCGGCGACTATGAATTTTCCCTCGGCCTAAACGGCCTTGGCTCCTGCGCTACGCAGTATTCATCCGAATATTTTGACGCGATCATTCGCCGTGACGGATTTAAATACACGCTGCATTTTGAAAAGGGCGAACTCGTCGGCAAGATGAAAAAGGAGCCGACCGACCGCAAAGCAACCGGCTCTATTTTCCGCTGGAAACCGGATTTGGCCGTCTTTACCGATATCGATATTCCCAAGGAGTACTTTGAGGATACGCTTAAGCGGCAGGCTGTTGTCAATGCGGGCGTGACGTTCACATTCCGCGATCAGGAAAACGGAAAATTCGTTAAGACGGATTACTGCTACCCAAACGGTATTCTGGACTATGTCAATGAAATTGCGGGCGAGCAGACGCTCACCATGCCGCAGTTCTGGGAGGCCGAGCGCAAGGGCCGCGACCGCGAGGACAAGCCCGAGTACAAGGTCCGCATTTCTGCCGCCCTTTGTTTCTCCAACCGCGTCAACCGCATTGAATACTATCATAATTCCTCGTGGCTCGAGCACGGCGGCGCGCCGGAAAAAGCAGTAAAAAACGCCTTTGTCTACGCCATCGATGCCTACTGCAAGCAGACAAACAAATACACCAAGTCCGAATCCAAAATCACGTTCCAGGATGTGGCCGACTGTCTGGTGCTGGTGACGAACTGCTTCTCCACGCAGACCTCGTATGAAAACCAGACGAAAAAGGCCATCACGAACAAATTCGTGCAGGATGCCATGGCGGAATTTTTCCGCGACCGGCTGCATGTCTATTTCATCGAAAACAAGCAGGAGGCCGAACGCATTGCGGATCAGGTGCTGGTCAACAAAAGAAGCCGTGAATCGGCGGAAAAGGCCCGGCTGAACATCAAGAAAAAGCTGACCGGGAGCCTCGATATTGCGAACCGCGTGCAGAAGTTTGTAGACTGCCGCACGAAGGATGTGTCGAAGCGCGAGATTTATATCGTCGAGGGCGATTCTGCTTTGGGCTCGGTCAAGCTTTCGCGCGACGCGGAATTTCAGGGCATCATGCCCGTGCGCGGCAAGATTCTAAACTGCTTGAAGGCCGATTACGACCGGATTTTTAAATCCGATATCATCACGGATCTCATCCGCGTGCTCGGCTGCGGCGTGGAGGTGCAGACGAAAAAGACAAAGGATTTGTCTGCATTTGATCTGGAAAACCTGCGCTGGAACAAGGTCATCATCTGTACCGATGCCGACGTTGACGGCTATCAGATCCGCACGCTGATTCTGACCATGATCTACCGGCTCTGCCCGACGCTCATTCAGGAGGGCTATGTCTATATCGCAGAATCTCCTCTGTATGAGATCACCTGCAAGGACAAGACGTGGTTTGCCTACACGGATGCAGAAAAGGCGGAGATCGTCAAGAAGCTGGAGGGCAAGAAGCTTTCCATCAACCGATCCAAGGGCCTTGGCGAAAACGATCCCGAGATGATGTGGATGACGACCATGAACCCCGCTACGCGCCGGCTCATCAAGGTCATGCCAGAGGATATGGAACGCACGATGCAGATCTTTGATCTGCTGCTGGGCGATAATCTGCAGGGAAGAAAAGAACACATCGCCGAAAACGGCTACAAATACCTCGACCAGCTGGACGTGTCGTGAGGTGCATCCCAAAATACGCACGGTCTCGGTAGGGACGTGGCTCTGCTCCACCTGATGGGCAGGGGCGAATCTGCGCAGCACCATGTAGGGGCCGATGCCCACATCGGCCCGCGCAGATTGCATTGTTTTTACGGGAATCTGCGGCGAATCTGCAATATTTTTAGGCCGACAGAGTCATAAAAACGGAAGAATACACCGCTTTACGGTATTTTTCGGTAGATTTGCAACTTCCCGGCAGGCCGATGTGGGCATCGGCCCCTACAAAGGCCCTTCGGGCCACCTTCCCCCTAGGGGAAGGCTTTGAGGAACGAACGATAAGGAACGATCAACTATGCCAAAGAAAAAACAACCGGAAAGCAAGAAGCATGACGATCCAAATGTAATGGGACTGCGGGCAGAGGTGCTCGAGCAGCCAATCTGTCAGACGCTGGAGTCCAACTACATGCCCTACGCCATGTCGGTCATCGTCTCGCGTGCCATCCCGGAGATCGACGGCTTCAAGCCGTCGCACCGCAAGCTGCTGTATACCATGTACGAAATGGGGCTTCTCACGAAGCCCCGCACCAAATCCGCCAATATTGTCGGCCAGACGATGAAGCTGAACCCGCATGGAGATCAGGCTATCTATGAGACGATGGTTCGTCTGGCCCGCGGCAACGAGACGCTGCTGCACCCATTTATCGACTCCAAGGGTAACTTCGGTAAGGTCTATTCGCGCGATATGGCCTATGCCGCCTCGCGTTACACCGAGGCGAAACTCGAGCCGATCTGCGCCGAACTGTTCCGCGACATTGACGCCGATACTGTTGATTTTGTGGACAACTATGACGGCTCCATGCAGGAGCCTGTTCTGCTGCCGACGACGTTTCCGAACGTGCTGGTTTCGGCCAACATGGGCATCGCCGTCGGCATGGCGTCGAATATCTGTTCGTTCAATCTGGCCGAGGTCTGCCGGACGGCAATCGCGCTCATCAAAAACCCGGACGCAGATCTTCTGGATACGCTCCTGGCCCCGGATTTCCCGACGGGCGGAGAAATTCTCTATGACCCGGCCCAGATGCTGCAGATTTATGAGACGGGCCGCGGCTCGTTCCGCCTGCGGGCGAAATGGCGCTATGTCAAGGAAGGGAACATGATCGAGATCTACGAGATCCCCTACACGACGGCCACGGAGATTATTCTTGATAAGGTTGCAGAACTCATCAAGGCAAATAAAATCCGTGAGATCAGCGACATGCGCGATGAAACGGACCTGAATGGCCTGAAGCTCACCATCGACTTAAAGCGCGGCGCAGACCCGGACAAGTTGATGCAGAAGCTGTTCAAAACGACGACGCTGCAGGATGCGTTCGGCTGCAACTTCAACATTCTCATTGCCGGTATGCCGCGCGTAATGGGCGTGCGCGAGATCTTCTCCGAGTGGACGGCATGGCGCACCGAATGTGTTCGCCGCCGGCTGTATTTCCAGATGAACAAAAAGAAGGACAAGCTGCACCTGCTGAAGGGCCTCGGCAAAATTCTTCTCGATATCGACAAGGCCATCCGCATCATCCGGGAAACGGAACTGGACGCGGAGGTCGTTCCGAACCTCATGATCGGCTTCGGCATCGATCAGGTACAGGCGGAATACGTTGCGGAGATCAAGCTGCGCAACATCAACAAGGAATTCATTCTGAACCGGTTGAAGGAGACGGAGTCTCTTGAAAAGGAGATCGCCGACCTCGAAGCGACGCTTGGCTCTGAGAAGAAGGTTCAGGCGCTCATCTGCAAAGAGTTGGAGCAGGTCGCGCAGAAATATGGCAAAGCGCGCAAGACCACGCTGGTCTATGACCACGAACTCCAGCAGGAGCCGGACGACGAGCCGGAAAACGACTATCCCGTTACTGTCTTCCTCTCCCGCGAGGGCTATTTCAAGAAGATCACAGCACAGTCACTGCGCATGTCCGGCGAACAGAAATTCAAAGAGGGCGACGGTCTGCTCCTGACCCGTCCGGCGCAGAACAGCGAGGAGATGCTGGTCTTTACCGACAAATATCAGGTTTATAAGACGAAGATTTCTGACTTTGCCGACGGAAAAGCGTCCGCGCTTGGAGATTTCCTGCCCGGAAAGCTTGGCTTCGACGAAGGGGAACGCTTCCTGACGGTTATCTTCCCGGGCAAGTACGAGGGAAATCTGCTCTTTGTCTTTGAAAACGGGAAGGCGGCGAAGGTTACCATGAGCGGCTATGATACCAAGTCCAACCGCAAGCGGCTGACAGGAGCATACTCTGACAAGAGTCCGATCAAGGCCGTGATCGATCTGCCGGAGGAAAAGCAGATCGCTGTCCGCGCAACGGACGGGCGTGTGCTCGTGTTCTCCACGGCGCAGCTTGCCGCCAAGACCACGCGCGCGACGCAGGGCGTCGCCGTGATGAGCCTCAAGCGCAAGGCGGTCGTCGAATCGGCTATGGAACTGGAGAAAACGGCGATCACCAATGTGGGCCGCTATTCGGCCCGGACGCTGCCCGCCGCTGGAGCGCTCCTGCGGGAGGAGGACACCGGTGAAACACAGATGAAGCTGGACATTTGATAGAAAAGAAGTACGGGAGGACGACGGTTTGAAACGTGAAACGCTCAAGACCATCTGGCAGATGGGATGGAAGATCACCCTTGGCTGTGCTATTTTTGCGCTTGGCTTCGATCTGTTTCTGGAGCCGAACAGTCTGAACGTCGGCGGCATGAGCGGCTTGGCGATGGTTCTGCGTGAGTTGCTGGGCTTCGGCCAAATCGGCGTGATCACCATGCTCCTGAACGTGCCTCTGTTTATCCTCGGCGCGCGGAAGCTGGGCAGGAAGTTCCTGTTTGGCTCACTGGCCGGCATGCTTTTGAGTTCTGTCTTCATCGATCTGTTTTCCGTTATTCCCGCACCTAAGACGGAGATTCTGCTCGATAGCCTCTACGGCGGTATTCTTGTGGGACTCGGTATCGGCCTTGTGTTTTTGTCCGGCGCAACGACGGGCGGTTCCGATATTGCGGCCAAGCTTCTGCGCCGCCGCTTCCGCTCGGCCAGTCTCGGCAAGGTCATGCTGGCGATCGACCTGTTCATTATCACGCTGACCGGCATCGTGTTCCATGACCTGTCCAAAACGCTCTACAGCGCGCTGCCGCTGGCTGCGTCATCATTTGTGATGGACCAGCTGCTCTATGGACTGGATCATTCGACCGTTGCGCTTATCATCTCAGAGCAGTATCAGGCTGTTTCCAAGCAGATTGCCGACCGGCTCGACCGCGGCGCGACCGTGCTAGAAGGCAGCGGCAGCTATACCGGCAGCCCGCGGCCTGTGCTGATGTCTGCCGTCCGTCAGAAGGAACTGCCGGAGATCAAGGCCATCGTGCGCGAGATCGACCCCGACGCTTTTGTCATTCTGCTGCCTGCGCATCAGGTTCTGGGCGAGGGCTTCCGCGGCACGGGCGAGGAATTATAACACCAAGGAGGGGCTGCTTTGAAACGCTGGATGATAATAAGCCTGCTTGCTTTGCTGCTGGCAGCCCTGTGCGGGTGCAGCAGGCTGGTTCCGTCCTCCTATACACTTGTGACCCCGCATGACGCGGGTGCAAAGTCCGAGCCGCAGAGCGATGTGCTGACAGTACGCGACTATAAAACGCTCAAAAACGCGCTGCGGACGCTTGTGCAGAACGGCGTGGAGCATGGCGTGATCCATACGAATCAGTATGCCGGCGATGTGGAAGAAGATCTTCCTGCCGCCGTCTATGAGATCGCGCGTGAGGATCCGATCGGCGCCTATGCCATCGACTATATCACGCACGACTGCACACTGATCGTCGCCTATTACGAGATCAAAATCGACATCACGTTCCGCGATGTGCGTACGCCGCTTAATGAAATCGAGTATGTAGGCAGTGAGACGGAGGCGAACCGTCTGCTCTGCCGGGCACTGGAAAATTACGACGATCATCTGACGCTCTATGCAACTTATCCGGGTAAGCCTGATTATGAGGCGCTCGTGCAGGACTACTGCGACGCGCATCTGAAGGAGCACGCCGCGCAGCCTGAACTGACCGCCACATCCTATCCTGCAGATGCGCGCAACCGTATTGTGGAACTGGTTTTCGATTATCCGGCCTCCAGATTGGAACTGCGGAGCATGCAGCAGGACGTGACCGAAAGCCTGCGTGCGGCGGAAATTTATGTCCGCTACTGCACGAGCGAGACGGAAAAGGCTGCGTTGCTGTTCACCTATTTGGCCGAACGATTCCCCTATCAGGAGGGGAGCAGCCGCACACCGGTCTATTCTGCACTCTGTCAGGGCATTGCTGACAGCAAGAGTATGGCGCAAAGCTGGCAGCTGCTATGCGACGAGGCGGGACTTACCTGCCAGACCGTCAGCGGCATGCGCGGCAGCGAAAGCTATTACTGGAACATTATGAAGCTTGACGGCGGCTACTGCCACGTCGATATTCTGCGCGATCTGCTTGGCGGCGGAACACTCCGGCTGCGCTATGACGAGGATATGACGGGTGAATATTACTGGGATCAGCCCCAGATGCCCGCCTGCCCGGCTCCCGTTCCGGAGGAGGAGCCGCCCATTGAGGAGGAACCGGAGCCGCCTGCTGAGGAAGATCCCGGCGAAACCGTTCCCTCTGAAGAGGAACCCGCGCCGCCGGAAGAGATGCAGCCACCCATTTCCGATGAACAGACCTGACAAAAAGGCCCGGACGCTTCGACGTCCGGGCCTTTCTGCGTATCAGAAGAATCTGAATTTCATAAGGCGGCACGATTTGCACACTGTCTCGGTAGGAGCAGACTCTCAATCTCTCCCACAAACAGCCCGCAAAAATTGCATCAAAACGGACAGACGACAATGCTGGCCGCTTGCAAAAGACTGCATTTTTATGAAAATTCGCAGGAATTCGACCAATTTCGTGGGGGTAGTGGCGTCCGTTCCCGCACCGTATCGGTGCTGGGAGCCGGAACGAACATTACCGCTTTGCCGTCAGATGCAAGGTTCGGTCGGCAAGGCCGCAGAACAGCAAGCCGCAGGCAAGAGCCTCGTCTTCCGCGCTGCCGAGTTCGGGGACAAACTCGAACATTGCGCCGCAGGCATCAGCCAGAGACGCGGTTCTGTACCCCGTCAACGTCCGCACGTCGTAGACCGGGCGCTTCGCGCAGATGGCTTCGCTTCCGGCTGCAGCCAAAAACGCCAGATCGTCCGCGCGGAATAGAACCAGCGGGGCCTGTTCGTCAAGATAGGCGTCAATGGCGGGCAGAAGTTGTGCAAGCTTCGGTGCATCCTGCGTCATGCGTTCCGTCACGCCTGATTCGCGGGCGTATTTTGTCAGTCCCTTTTCCGGTTTCACATATGCGCTCAGTACGGATTCCGGCGCAAAGCGGCGGAATTTCAGAACCGCGGCCTGCGCGATCTCATCACGCGAGGGGCTTTTTCCCGTCGTCTTGAATGCGAGAACATAAAATGTTTCCAGCGACTCCGGTGCGGTCTTCCGCGTGAGCGGCGTTGCATCCGGCGGCGTGTATTCCGGTCTTGAGGCCGGGGCGGATACATCCGCAGGCTCTGGCTGAATATGACGAATTTGCTTTTTCACACCTTCAAACCACTTCTGCGCCCGCAGCGCAGCCTCAAGCGCCGTCTGTTGCCGTGACGTCTGCTTCAGAACGGCGGCGCTCAAATCCTCCAGCAGATCGCCGGAGGCGCGGTGGCCGGGAATCCTCCCGCGTCTGCCGAAACCCGGCAGAAGAAATTCATCGGAATAATCAACAAAGCGTACCTTTTCCCGCAGCAGTGCTGCCGTCTGCGGCTCCTGCTGCGCGCCGTTCCAGCGGGCGCAGAAGGCCTTGCAGAGCCGGATGTCGCGTTCGAGCATCCATGCAGGCCCCCGGCAGGAAAGTCCCTCAATGCGCGTATACGCTTCCGCAAGTGTTTTATAAAGCGCTTCCGCCTCCGGCTGGGGCGGCGCGGGCGGTTCCGGCTGCACAGGCGAGTCGGTCAGAATATCCGGCAGCTGCTCCGGGGAAGAAAGATCCGGCTTGACAGGCGCAGGCGCAGCGGGTGGTTCCTGCGGCTGCTTTTCTATTTTTTTCGGCAGCGCGCTTACAACGACAACTGCAAGCCCGCCAGCAGCCAGAATCCCGGCTGCGACCAGGCTATACTGTGCGGCGGCAAAGCCCAACAGGATCAGCAGAAACCCAATGATAATGCCCTTGACGGAACGCACGGCGTTTCCTCCTTTACGATTACGCGGAATGCTGCGGGAATTTTTCCAGACAGTAAAGCTGCTCCTCGTCCAGCTGATCGCCGCCGGGAGCGAAGGTGTAGCCCAGCCCTTGATAAAAATGCAGTGCGTTGATGGAGGCTGGGATCACAACGCGCGGCGCGCTAAAAAACATCGGGTCGTGCTCGATCGTCTCAATGAGCGCGCGGCCCACGCCGCGCCGCTGCTTCTCCGGCAGAACGAAAACAGAGTAAAAGCAGCCCTCAGCCGGGTTTTTGTGATACGGGCCAAAGGCAGCGCAGCCGATCACGGTTCCGTCGTCCTCGCAGGCAACGTAGAAGTGCATCTGCTCGCCGCGTGTTAAGAAGTATGCGCGATCCTGCTTGGCGACCATTTCCTCAACAAAGGCTGCGTCATAGACGGCACCGGAGGTGACGCGTGTGGCCAGGGCTGACACACGGACGACTGCGTCTGCGTCGGCAGGGGCAAAACGACGGATATACATACTATAATTCCTCCTTGTGTGTATGTGTATAGCGGCTGATTTCATGCAAAAATGCCGCGCCGTAACGCTCGGCCTTGACATGGCCGACACCGGATACGTCCATCAATTCCTCCATGGAACATGGCTGCTTTGCAGCCATATCCAGAAGCGTGGCATTTGAAAAGACAATGTAGGCCGGGACGCCCTGCTCCTGCGCGATGCGGAAACGCAGCGCTTTTAGCGCAGCCAGAAGCGGTTCGTCTGCCCGTGGTGCAGCTGCCTTTTTCTGTGGCCGTGCTTCCATGTGCGATGCGCGCCGGACGCGCGTGAGCACCTGTTCTCCGGAAAACAGTACGCTTGCCGCCTTCGGCGTCGTATCGATCCCACCGTGGACAGGGTCTGTTTCCAGATATCCCGCACGCTCCAGAAGTTCGATCCATTCTCGAATCTGCGTGCTCGGCAATGTGGACATCAGTCCATAGGTCGGCAGCGTATCAAGTCCCAACTCCCGCACGCGCGCTGCACGGCCCCCGTGCAGCGTCTGGCTCAAAATGGTGCTTCCCACACAGTAGCCGAGCCGGTTCCGCGCGCGTACAACGCAGGACAGAATCATCTGCGCCTCGCGCGTGAGGTCCTGCGTCTCATAGTCCGCCTGACAGTTCCCGCAGTTGCTGCAGGTTTTTTCATGCGGCTGACCGAAATAGTCGAGCAGATATCCGCGCAGGCAGTCCTGCGTTTTGCAGTAGCCTGTCATGGACTCCAGCCGCGCCAGATCCTGCGTCTGCACTGCTTGACGCGCTTCTTCGGTCAGTTCCTCGTTCTCTGCGGATGAATTGAAAATCAAAAATTTTGCCGTCGTGACATCGCCGGGGGAATACAGCAGAATGCAGTCGGCAGGCGAGCCGTCGCGTCCTGCACGGCCGGCCTCCTGATAATATGCCTCCAGACTTTTCGGCATATTGTAATGGATAACATAGGAGACGTTCGACTTGTCGATGCCCATGCCGAACGCATTGGTTGCGGCCATGATGGGACTGCGGTCACAGATGAACGCCTCCTGATTTTCACGACGCTCATCGGCATCCAGCCCTGCATGATAGCGCGTGGCGGCAAAGCCTGCCTCCTGCAGCAGTCCGCAGACCTGCTCGACCGTCTTGCGCGTGGCGCAATAGACGATGCCGCTCTTATCCCGGCGTTCAGCAAGCAGCTGCAGAAGCACAGCGCGTTTATCCTTCGGGCGCAGTACCTCGAAGCGGAGATTGGGCCGGTCAAAGCCGGTCACGACTGTTTCCGGCTCGTGCAGCTGCAAGATACGGATAATATCGGCGCGCACCTGCGCGGTGGCCGTTGCAGTAAAGGCCGCGACTGCCGGGCGATGCGGAAGCCGCTGCAGAAATTCCACGATTTTTAAATAGCTGGGCCGGAAATCCTGTCCCCACTGCGAGATGCAGTGCGCCTCATCAACGGCGACAAGCGGAATTTCGAGCTTCTGCGCAAGCGCGCAGAAGCCGTCGGTCAGCAGCCGTTCGGGCGCAACATAGAGCAGCTTATATGCACCATAGTGCGCGTCGCGGTACGTCTCGCGCAGTTCATCCAGACGCATGGAACTGTTGATGCACCCGGCAGGGATCCCCGCGTTCCGCAGCGCCATGACCTGATCCTTCATCAGCGAGATCAGCGGCGAGACGACAAGCGTTATCCCCGGTAGCAGCAGCGCGGGCAGTTCATAGCAGAGGCTTTTTCCGCCGCCCGTCGGCATAATGCCAAGCGCGTCGCGTCCGGAAAGAACGGCGTCGATCAGCGTCTGCTGGCCCGCACGGAATTCGGAAAATCCGAAATACTGCCGCAGCGCTGCAAGCTTGTCCATACCTCCGCCTCTCCTTCACCTTTTTCTACATTATATCAGTCCCGGCGGCCATTGACAAGAGCGGAAGCGTTCCCACCCGGCTGCCCATTGAAGCTATTGTCAAGGGCAACGTAGGTACATCGGCCCGCTAAGTTACGAATTTGCGGCATGTTTTGTGCCATTTTATTTTGACATACTGAAACAGGAGCATTCCGCATCGGCGAAATGCTCCTGTTTGTAAAACTGTGTTTGTGTTATTCCGGTTTTGTGCTGTCGATGGTGTTCTCGGTCAGTGCGCCGACCTCCTCCATCTTGACCTTCTTGGGCAGAGCCAGAGACAGGATCATCGCAACCACAAATACGCCAGCAACGGGGTTGCCTGCAAAAATGTCGCTTACGATCTGCGGCATGCCGGAGAAGAATTCCGGAACCTGCGTCACGCCGATGCCGATGGCAAAGCTTGTTGCGGCGATGATGGTGTTGCGCTGGTCAAAGCCGCATTCGCCGAGCATCGTGACACCGGAGACGATGATGGCGCCGAACATGATGACCGTGCAGCCGCCGAGCACGCAGTCGGGAAGCGTGGAGAAGAACGCGCCCACGGGCGGGAACAGACCGGCCAGAATGAGCGTTAGCGCGCCAAACATGATGGTGAAGCGGTTGACGACCTTCGTCATGGCGACAAGGCCGACGTTCTGGCTGAAGGACGTGATGGGCGGGCAGCCGAACACGCCGCCGGAGACGGCGGAGATAAAGCCGTCGCAGGCAAGGGAGCCTGAGACTTCCTTCTCTGTGATATCCCGGCCAAGACCGCCGGTGCAGACGGCGGAGGTATCACCGATGGTCTCTGCAGCGGAGACGAGGAAGACGAGCGTGACGGAAATGATCGCGCCGATGTCAAACTTCGGCGTAAAGGCAAACAGCTTCGGCAGTGCGATGATGCCGAGTTCCTGCACGGTGCTCTTCATGGACGCAAAATCGACCATGCCGAAGAACAGCGAGACGATATAGCCCACGATCAGGCCGAACAGAACGTACAGCTGCTTCCAGAAGCCCTTGGCAAGCGAGTTATAGATAAGGCAGGCAGCCAGCGTAATGACCGCGACGAGCAGGTTCTGCCATGCACCGGTCGGATAGACGGAGGAACTTGCGAAGGACGAAATGCCAGTGGAAAGAAGGCTGAAGCCGATGGTCGTCACGACGCAGGCCGAGACGATGGGGCTGACGAAGCGACGCCAGTATTTCGCAGTCAGACCGAGAAATCCCTCTATGCAGCCGCCTACAATCACTGCGCCGATCATCAGACCGTAATCTTTCGCGGCCAGCGTCATCATGGCGGACAGGAACGTGAAACTCAGGCCCATCACGACGGGCAGGCGTGAGCCAATGCGCCAGACGGGATACAGCTGGATGAGCGTGCCGATACCGGCGACGAGCATGGCTGCCTGAATGAGCAGTGCCGTGTCGATGGCGGTGAACGCCTGACCGTTATAGACGGCGACGCTTGCAATCAGCATGACGGGCGTGACGTTTGCCACGAACATGGCCAGCACATGCTGCAGGCCGAAGGGAATGGCTTTGCCGACCGGAACTCTGCCGTCAAGCCTATAGATGTTGCTGACGGACGCCGGTGCGCGGGATTTCTGGTCTTTCATTTGTAAAAAACTCCTTTTATTTGATAGCCGGAGCCGCGGATGCGGTGGCAGGCGGCGGGACCGAAAAGGGAAAAGTGCCCCGTGCTGGCCGTTATTCTAGCTTCAGAATCAAGTATACGCGTTAAAAATCCGTTAAGCAATACAAACTTTCTGTTTGGCAAACAAAAAATAAGTTATATTTTTGTGGAACTTGCCGCGTTTTCGGGATTGGGGAACACAGCAGTTGTGATGCCCCGTATGCCGGATTGCAATTTTATGCGGAATATGCTAAGATGAGGCGAAAAATAACGGGATGGATGTGTCCCGGCCGAAAGGAGAAACGCATGCGAATCATCGGGATCGTGCCGGGCGCGAAGCTGTTCGGCTCGGAGGATCTGTACGCGGATCAGTATTTATTTGTGAACGGCTATCCAAAGCGCATTCTTGCAAACGGCGCAACGCCTATCGGCATTCTCAGCAGCGACGGCTATGCTGCGCAGGATAGTCTGGCGCTCTGTGACGCATTTGTGTTTTGCGGCGGGGCACGATTTTATCCGTACCATTTTCAGATTATGGAGTACGCTGCCAAATCCGGCAAGCCTGTGCTTGGCATCTGCCTTGGGATGCAGATGATGAACACTTATTTTCTCGTCGCCGAGGAGGCGGAGCGGCGCGGCTGGGACCGGCCGCTGCTCGCGCTGTTCGAGCAGATGAAAAAGGAACGCTATATGTTCACAGAACCTGTGGACGGACACTGGGACGGCCATATCACGCGGGACAATGTCGAACGCTTCAAGCATCCCGTCCATGTGACACCCGGCAGCCGTCTGGAACGCCTGACGGGAAAGCAGACGATCATGGGCGCGTCGATGCACAATTACCGCATCACGCACCCGGCGCAGTCGCTGTGCGTTGCGGGCCGAACGGACGACGGTACGATCGAAGCGCTGGAATATGGTGAGCAGATGCTGGGCGTCCAGTTCCACCCAGAGGCTGACGACCAGAACGATGATTTGTTCCGCGTCGTCCTGTAGGACGGATGTCTGAATATGCCAAGGGCCGGAACCGTCAGGTTCCGGCCCTGTTTATGCCATAAAAGCGCGGCTGCTTACAATTCATACATGCGGATGATGGTTTCAGCGATCTCCCGTTTCTTGACGCAGCGGTCCATCGCGGCCTTTTCAATCCAGCGGTGCGCGTCCTGCTCCGTCATGCCAAGCTGCCGCATGAGAAGCCCTTTCGCCTTCTGGATGCGTTTGAGATCCTGAAGCTGTGAACGCAGCTGATCGGTTTGGGCCTGCATGCTCTTTTTCAGCAGCAGCAGATTCCGCAGCGTCTGGGTCAGGATTGCCGGCTCCATCGGCCATGCCATGACGCACACGCCGCTTTTCTGCAAAAAGCGCCAGACTGCGCTGTATGCCTCCTGCCGCACCAGCAGCAGAAACACAGCCTCGGCCCCTGCCGCCATCTCGGCGCAGCGGCGCAGATCCTGCACACCCGGCTCATCGGACTGCATGACGATGAGTGTCGGATGCTGCCGCCCGAGCGCGGTGCGTGCTTCGTCAAGGCCGGATACCGTCTGAACCTGTACATCCGGCTGTGCGGCTGCAAACGCGGACAGGCCGACCGGCTCCGCTGCCGTGCCGCGCACCAGAAGGATCGTATTCTTTCCCGCCTGTTCCATGTTCTCAGTCCCCCTCTCAATCACGCTCTATTTTATGCAGCGGCCCTGTTTCTGTCAATCCATTTCTCTGGCTGAACGCCGCGATAAGGAAAACAGATACCGTTTTTTCCCGAACAGGGCTTGACATTTGCCAGCCGCGCGCGTATAATTCGCTCAAACAAACGGCTCGGGAGTGCTTTTCCCGGCTCACATGGAAACGGTAAACGGCAAAGGCGTCGTACAGCTTCGGTTCTGTGCGCGCCTTTGCCGCTTTTTTGAGAAAGTGAGGTTTTTTTATGCAGACGGTATCGGATTTCTTTGGCTGTCATGTGTTCAGCGAATCAGTCATGAAGCAGAAGCTGCCGAAAGAGGTATTCAAGGACGTTTATGCTGCCATTCACGAGGGCAAGCGGCTCGATTTGGCTGCGGCTAACGTCGTGGCCAATTCCATGAAGGACTGGGCTATCGAACTCGGCGCAACGCATTTTACCCACTGGTTCCAGCCCATGACCGGCATCACGGCGGAAAAGCATGACTCGTTCATTTCTCCGACCGCAGACGGCGGCGTGATTATGGAGTTTTCCGGCAAGGAACTCATCCAGGGCGAGCCGGATGCGTCCAGCTTCCCCTCCGGCGGCCTGCGCGCCACGTTTGAAGCGCGGGGCTACACGGCATGGGATCCGACCTCTTTCGCGTTCATCAAGGATCATGTGCTCTATATCCCGACCGCATTCTGTTCCTACGGCGGCGAGGCGCTCGACAAAAAAACGCCGCTGCTGCGTTCCATGCAGGCTATCAACAAGCAGGGCCTGCGCATTCTGAGGCTGTTCGGCCACACCTCCGTCAAGGCCGTGCGTACGACGGTCGGCCCGGAGCAGGAATATTTCCTGATCGACGAGGCGCTTTATAACAAGCGTAAGGATCTTCTCTACACCGGCAGGACGCTCTTTGGCTCGAAGCCGCCGAAGGGACAGGAACTGGACGATCATTATTTCGGCACCATCAAGCCGCGCGTGGCTGCATTCATGCAGGATCTGGACAAGGAACTCTGGGAGCTCGGCGTTCTGGCCAAGACTGAGCACAACGAGGTCGCCCCGGCGCAGCATGAACTTGCGCCTGTCTTCACCACCACCAATATCTCCGCCGACCACAACCAGCTGACGATGGAACTCATGCAGAAGATCGCGCGCAAGCACGGCATGGTTTGTCTGCTGCATGAAAAGCCGTTCGCAGGCGTCAATGGCTCCGGCAAACACAACAACTGGTCTATTTCGACTGACGCAGGCGTCAACCTGCTTGAGCCCGGCGAGACACCGAGCGAGAATGCGCAGTTTTTGCTGTTCTTGTGCGCCGTTATTCAGGCAGTCGATGATTATCAGGATTTGCTGCGTATTTCCGTGGCTTCCGCCGGCAACGACCACCGGCTGGGCGCGAACGAAGCGCCGCCCGCCGTTGTGTCCATGTTCCTCGGCACGGAACTGACGGAAATTCTGGACGCGATTGAATCCGACACGGCCTATGACGCGAAGGAAAAGGAACTTCTGAAGATCGGCGTCCATGTCCTGCCCAAATTCCCGAAGGACACGACCGACCGCAACCGCACTTCGCCTTTCGCCTTCACCGGCAACAAGTTTGAGTTCCGTATGCTCGGCTCCGCTGCATCTATTTCCGACGCGAACGTCGTTTTGAACACCGCTGTCGCAGAGTCCCTGCGGCAGTACGCTGACAAACTCGAGGGAGCAGAAGATTTCGAGACCGCTCTGCACGATCTCATCCGCGATACCATCCGTGCGCACAAGCGTATCATCTTCAACGGCAACGGCTATGACGCAAGCTGGCTGGAGGAGGCTGAGAAGCGAGGCCTTCTGAACCTCAAGACCACGCCTGCCTGTGCGCCGTATCTGATGAAAGAAAAGAACGTGCGTCTGTTCGTGACACACAAGATCTACAGCGAAACGGAACTGCATGCCCGCTATGAGATCCTGCTGGAAAACTACAGCAAAGTGCTGCGCATCGAGGCGCTTACCATGCTGGACATGGTGCAGACCGATATCCTGCCTGCTGTCTCGGATTATACGGCAAAGCTTGTCCGAACGGCCGCAGAGAAGAAGAGCCTGCTCGGAGACACGGCGGGCAGCTATGAATGCAGGACGGCCGCACGGCTGTCGGCACTGACCGAGACGGCCAGCGAGGATGCCGCAAAGCTTTCCGATGCGCTTATGCAGGCGGGTGAATTGCCCAGTGCGCAGGAGGCCGCCGATTTTTATCAGGCCGAGGTCTTCAAAGACATGGCGGAACTGCGTCTGGCTGTAGATGAGATGGAGACGCTCACGGCCCGTGCCTGCTGGCCGTATCCGACCTACGGCGAACTGCTGTTCAGCGTCCGCTGATTGTTCCTCTGTGCGACTTGCGTACATTCCAGCAAAGTCTGTTTCATGATTCCTCTTTTCATTTGTGTCGGCGGCGGCCCGCAGGAAAAACCTGCGGGCCGCCGTCATATTTCACGCGCATTTTCACGCGCGGCTCCATATACTAATCTGGATTGCAAAAAAGGAGGCAATGAAATGAGATACAGAAATGACGAACCGGCAGACTGCGGCGATCTGGATGATTGGATCTTCCGTGATGAAGAGTATGAGGTCAGCCGACGCTGACCGGAGCCCCGGTTCGGCCGGGGCTTTGTCATGCTCTGCGGTGCTCCTGCAGGTAAATGCTCGCGCGGGACTGGATGTTCTGCGCGGCTTGTTCAGCCGTCATGCTGCCGGCAAAATAAGCGGCAGCTTCTTCCTTGATAATCTCGGCCAACGCCCCATCCGGTCCCTCCAGCACGGTGATGCTGTCCAGCAGATCGTAAAACTGTGCCGCATCAGCTTCGCTGACCGTATTTTCCGCGCCGTCCGGGGCCGCGGTTTGATACGCGGTCAGTTCCGATTGCAAACGCTGGAAGTTTGCCGGAAGTTCGCCGTCCTGCGAATAGGAGAAGCAGAACTCGAAAAATGCCCTCGCACCGTCCAAATCGCTGCACTGCTGGCCAAGGCCGAGGCTCGACAAAACCTGATAGGCGCTGCCGCTGCCGGACTCCGTGGGGAAGCCTGCATAGGTGTATCCCGGTTCGTCGAACCAGTTCTGTGCGATATACTCGCTCTGCCCAGCAAGCTGATCGATGCCTCGGATGCTTGTAAGCTTGACCAGCGTCGTCTCCGGCGCATCCGGGGTCGAGCCGTCGCCGCCCCATGCTTTGCACCATGCGAGGCAGTCGTAGAAGCCCTGCGTTTCAAAGTCGCAGGTTCCGGCGTCCCTGCTTGTATACGCGCCGATGCAGAACGGGACGCAGAAGGAAAACAGATTGTCCGGCGTGTTCCACGAGTCGATGGGGACCCAGCCGTCCGGCATCTGGCTGCGTGCCTGCTCGAACTCGGCGAACGTCACGCCTGGCTGCGGGATGAGGCGCGACGGTGCGATGAGCGTATCGACTGAGACGGTCAGCGGTAGCTGATACAGTGCTCCGTCTGACTGCATCAGGTCGAATAATCCCGGCAGAAGCGTGTCGCGGGTGATCGCACCGCCCACCAACGGCAGAAGATCTGCGCAGACGTCCTCCGCCGCAAGCGGAACGGGGTTGTAGCCGTTTGTATAAAACGCGAACAGATCCGGGCCCCGTCCGGCGATGAGCTCCGTGCGCAGCAGATCGACCGGTTCGCCGTCCGCGTACTGCGAATCCGTGTAGAGTGTCCAGTCGATCCGATATGCGTCTTGATTGAGGTTGAAGTCCTGCAGCATCTGCGTGAACGCCCCAAACGGTGTATTGTCGCACACGACTGCCAGCGTGAGCACGGTCCGGACGGGCGCCTGTCCGGGAACGCGGCGCAGGCGCTGGAGAGATGTATCGCCCGGCGAAAAAAGCAGATACCCGTCTTCCAGTTCCCAAGGCTGTTCGGTGAGCACGTTTGCTCCGATCTCCTGCCAGCGGACAAGCGTTTCGGTTTCTCCAGAGCCGGTATCATACGCAAAGAGTTCCTCACTGTTTCCCATCAGCAGCCGTCCGTCTGCGCGCAGGCCAAGCCCGGTGATCTCGGACGTGCAGACATCGGACTCCAGTGCAGAAAGCGTGTCCGGCGTGAATTTGCGCAGTTCCGGCAATTCTATCCCATAAAAGTTTCGCGTCAGGGCGTATAATACGCCGTCCGTCTCCTGCATGGCAGCAAAACTCCAGCCGTCCTTGGCGTCCAGACTCTGCCGCGCCGTCTCCGCGCCCGTTTCATCCAGACGAACAAGCAGGGACGCGCTCATCATGCAGAAGCCTCCGTCAAGGCGGCGCAACTGGAAAAAGCGGTCAGTGTACAGTGTCTGCAAAAGTACGATTTCCTGCAAGGCAAACGCAGCATCATAGTGCGCCAGCGCAAGCTTACCCTCCGGTTCCTGCGAAAGAAACCTGAAATTGCCAAACGCGTCGAAATAGCCCTTCGGCAGACTTCCGCAGAGCAGCCAGGCCCCGCCTGCGCCATCCGGGCAGAGCGCGTAAAGATATTCCGTGCTGCCCGGAAGCGGAAGTTCTTCGCTGCGCCCTTCCGGTGTCAGGCGCACGAGAGCTAGTCCCGTCTCCGAAACGCCGCCCAGCAGAAGCGTTTCTTCCAGCATGGCCAGAGCCGTGACGGATGAAAGCGGCTCCGGCAGCGCGGTCTGCTCGTATTCCAGATGAAACGCGTTGGTTTCCGGCGTCGTCTGCGCCGGTTCCGCTGAAGCAGGCGCAGATTCTGTGTGGTTTTCCGCAGGTGTCTGCGGCAGAACTACGGTGTTTGGAGCTGCCGGCATCGAGCAGCCGCAGAGCATGAGCAAAATCAGAAGAACGGCGGCCAGCCGTTGGGATTTCTTCATAAGAACCTCCTTTGGATTCGGATGTATGGGATGAGTTGCTTCCGGCGGCCCTATCTTTTCCGCCTTACCGGAAAGGATAGGGGAAAAAAGGGGCGTTTGGTTACGGTTTGGTGTGTACTGCGGCTACGATTTAGGCAAGCACCTATTTTATAGTCGTTGCGAACATGCCAAGTCACCCTATGAGCCTATGATACGCGCTGCCTGTTATGGTACTCCGAATTTGTGAGCAGCTGCGTTTGAATGGCTGCGGCAAAAACGCTTTGCGTTTGAAATTTGCAAAGCAGCACGGATTCGCCGCAGTCCCCTCAAAGCCTCCCCTTGTCGTGCCCCGCACGATAAGGGGAGGTGGCATTTGCGAAGCAAATGACGGAGGGGATGCGTTGCAGATATCAGAGTGCCCCGAAATTTGAAACGTTCGAATCCCCTCAGCCAGCTTCGCTGCCAGCTCCCCTTGTGCCCAAGGGGAGCCTTGGGCGCTCCCGCGCCAGTGCTGCACGGAAAGAAAAGTTTTAAATGTTACAGCCTAGTAGGGGCCGACGACTCTGTCGGCCCATTGGGAAGTTACGGATTCGCCGCAGTTTTTCGTAAAATCGGTGCATCCCGCCGGGTCGATGTGGGCATCGACCCCTACAACTGGCGCAGCGCATAAATGGTTGGTTGTCTGTGTAAAGGGGATGCGGAAACCTCCTTTCTAATATGTACTACCGCGATAGTCTGATTATAAACTATCACAGTAGTCTGCACTTGTCAAGTACCCTTGACAGATTTGGACGAATGTGATAGTCTAAACATAAAATAAGGCTTCAGAGGGAGGCTGTCTATGAAGCTGTTTGATTCGGAGTGGAAGGTCATGGAGGTGCTCTGGCAGAAAAATGACCGCACGGCAAAGGAACTTTCTCTGTGTCTGGCGGATTCTATCGGCTGGAACAAGAACACGACGTACACAGTGATAAAAAAATGTATCGACAAGGGCACGATTGAGCGGCGTGAACCGAATTTTATCTGCCATGCAATGATTACCAAGCAGCAGGCGCAGAAGGAGGAGGCTGACTCGCTGGTTGACAAGGTTTTTGGCGGCTCGGCGGAATTATTGTTTGCATCCATTCTCTCGGATCGTTCGCTGTCAAAGGATGAGTTGGCGCGCCTGCGCGCATTGGTGGAGGCACAGGAGGCATGAAGGGCGTGCAGGCGGCAGTCCTTGGCGGAAGCGCGCTGATCCTTCTGATTCTCGCGCTGCGGCTGACGCTGAAAAACCATCTGCCGCACCGGCTGTTTCCGGCACTCTGGTGCATCGCAGCCATTCGTTTTCTGCTTCCGGTCGAGATTCCGACGCGGCTGAGCGTCTGGAATCTGCTGCGCGGCACGGCGGAGATGCAGGCCGGGCCCATTGCGGCGGCACTGCTTCCGTTCCCGCGTCTTGTGTCAGCGCAGTCAGAAGCAGCCGCAGCCGCTGGGCCGGACTGGAAACTGCTGCTCTGGATCGGGATCGCGGTGATTCTTGCTGCATACTTTGGAATCGGCTATGTCTGCATGACACGCCGTTTTCGCTCTCGGCGTATTTTGCCGCAGCCGTCCGTCGATGTACTGCTGGAACGGTTCCGTTTTACACGCGACCCGAAAATCTGCACGACCGAGAGCCGCCGCGCGCCGCTGACGTTCGGCATTTTCCGTCCGACGGTGCTGCTGCCGGACGATCTGCAGGCCGGTCAGGTACAGTTTCAGCTTGTCCTGGCGCACGAATTGGCGCATATCCGCCGCAAAGACTGTCTGCGTAAGCTGCTGCTGGCTGCCTGTTTGTGCCTGTACTGGTGGAACCCGCTGGTTTGGCTTATGGTGCGCCTTGCGAACCGCGATATGGAACTGGCCTGCGATGAGGCCGTTCTGCGCGCGCTTGGCCCGGTCTGCAAAAAATCCTACGCATTGGCGCTTCTTGACATGGCACAGCGGCAGATCAGGCCGTCGCCCCTTTGCAGCGGCTTTGCCAGAAGCGGCGCGGAAGAGCGTGTCCGCGCGATTTTGCGTTTCCGCAGGCTTCCTGTCTGGACGGGCGTACTTACGGCAGCGCTGTTCCTGCTTGCTGCAGGCGTGCTTGCAACGCAGGCGCAGACCGCTGTCCGTATCCCGGAAGCGCCTGTGGCCGTGCAGGAACGGAACGCGATTCAGCCGTCCGCTTCTGCCGCGCAGCCGGTCATTCATATTGATCCGGTCGTAAATCCGGATCCCGCTGTACAGGAACCGGAGGCAGAAGAGACTGCGGCACCTGCTTACGTCTGGCCGCTGGAGGATGCGGACGCGTCTGTGACGGATGCGTATGGCTGGACAGTCCATCCGCTGACACAGAAGGAATCGTTTCACAGCGGCGTTGATCTCGAAGCCGAGGCAGGCCAGAATGTGCTGGCCGTCGCTGCCGGAACGGTGCTGGATTGCAGCTACAGCGAAGCCTACGGCTATCATGTGACGCTGGAGCATGAAAACGGCGTCCGGACGATGTACGCGCATCTGAGTGCATTCTATGCCGAACCCGGCGATACCGTTGCGCAGGGGCAAATCATCGCAGCCGTCGGCGCGACCGGCTGGACCACAGGCCCACATCTGCACCTGAGTGTTTTTGTAGACGACGAGAGCGTTGATCCGCTCGAAGCGCTGGCGTCCGCTCCGGAATAATATTTGCAGACAAATGGCTCCCCCTTCCGTGCGGTGCATGGAGAGGGAGCCGTTTTTTTGGTAGACAGACTATCCGGCTGGCGTTCCATACAGCATTGGCTGAAGCTGCACACCGCGCAGAGCGGCATCGACAGTCTGCGGCAGCTTTGCAAAATCCGCAACGAGGGAACGCGGCTTTTTGAATGCGCTGTCCTGTCCGAAGGGGACAAAATAGTATCCGCGCCGGTTCAGAAGCGCACCGAGATTCGCCGCGTTGCCGGCCAGCCCATCGTTGGTTGATACGGCGACGATCACGGGGCGTTCATTCCGCAGATGTGCCTTTGCCGCCAGTGTGACCGGCCCGTCGGCAATGCCGGATGCCAGTTTGGCAAGCGTATTTCCTGTGCACGGCATGATAACGAGCACATCCAGAAGTTTTTTTGGCCCGAAGGGCTCTGCTTCTTCTATGGTATGGACAATCTCACGGCCGCACAGCGCTTCCAGCCGTTCCCGGAACTGCGCCGCAGGGCCAAAGCGGCTGTCTGTTTCAAAGCTGACCTGCGACATGATCGGAACAAGGTCAAAGCGTTCACGGTCTAATGCTTCAAATGCGTCCAGAACGCGGGAAAATGTGCAGAACGAGCCGCACATGGCGAGTCCAAGCGTAGTTTTTTTCATGATGCTTCCTCCTGATTCAGACTGCGGAATATGGCGCTGCGGATGATTGCGGCGGCGGACTCGGGCGCATATTGGCCCGGCAGGCCCCGTGCGGCAAGGTATCCCGGCAGTGCCTGCGCTTCTGTGCAGAATCCGCCGGGCAGGCTGGCAAGTTCCAGAAGCGCGCAGTCTTTGCGGATGGACTGCAGGTGCTCCGGAATGACGACCGGCGCTGGAACGGTGTTGACGATTCCATCGTACTGCGCCAGCGCACCTGCCCAGTTGCCGGTCTTGATGCGGCGGAAGCCGAGGATACGCGCAAGTTCCAGATCCTGTGCCTTTCGTGCCGAGACGGTCACATCTGCGCCCAGTACCCGCAGCTTGCGTGCCAGCAGCTTTCCGATGCGCCCAAAGCCGCAGAGCAGAATCCGGCTGCCTGCAAGCGGGCAGGGCAGCTGTTCCAGCAGCAGCGGAAGCGCTGCCTCTGCAGTCAGTTCTGCGTTTTGCAGCAGCAGCGTTTCGTCTTTTGCATAGTCAAAAAACGAAATGTCTCGCGCCCGCAGAAACGCCTCCGCCGGGCCGAGCATCCCACCGCAGACGAGCGCATCCGGCTCCGCGGCGTCCAGAATGTCTGCCAGCGGCACGCCGCCGCCCTCCGCGCGGACGGTTTCGGTTCCGGTAAGCGCAGGCATTGGCAGAATCAGTATAGCTGCATCCTGCAGACAGCCGGACAGATCCGGTGCGCTGTTCTCCGTATCCGGCACACGGTACGCGGATGCCGGGAAACCCAGCCCGTGCAGCTGCCGCAAAAGACACCGCTGCCGCAGATCGCCGCCAATGACGGCAAATGATCGCTTCAAATGCACCCCTTCTTTCCTGATATCCTATGCGGGAGACAGAAAAAAGGCCCCTGCCTTTGCGGCAGGGGCAAGCGTATGAAGTACGGCCTTTTCTATCTATATAGTATGTCTGGTCAGCCGATGAACCACTGGGTCCAGTAGCCGCCGTCTTCGACGTAGCCGACGCCGAGCGTCGTATAGTTCGCGGACAGGATGTTCGCGCGGTGACCCGCGGAGTTCATCCAGGCGGCCACAACGGCTTCCGGCATCGAATAGCCCATGGCAATGTTTTCGCCCGCCGAACGGTACGACACGCCGAACGTACGCATCATGTCAAACGGGGAGCCATAGGTCGGACTGGTGTGGGAGAAGTAGCCCTGATCGTGCATGTCCTGCGATTTGACGCGGGCATAGCCGCAGAGCGTCTCGTCCAGCGTCAGGGCTGCAAGGCCGTATTTTGCGCGCTCGGCATTGACGAGCGTGACGACCTGCTGCTCATAGCTGGATACGGATGTACCGCCGGACGGCTTCGGGGGCTGCTCCGGTTCAGACGGTTCTTCCGGCTCGGAGGGCTGCTCCGGCTCCGACGGAGTGCCGGGCGTCTGATCGCCGCAGCCGATGCCGAAATGGTCGCAGAAGAACTGCTTCCAGCAGCCGGACGGCCATGACGGGACTGCGCAGCGGTAGCCCGCCGCGCCTGCGGGGAGCGCTGCTGAAAAAACAAGGAGCAGCGCAAGGAGTAATGCGGGGATTTTTCTTTTCATGGTAATACCTCCTTCTTCTTCGTTTTACGCCCATTTTCGCAGGAAAACAAGCGGAAAATCCTTCCTCGCAGTTGGAAAAGCACGCGAAGGGCTTGTGTTTTCAGGACTTTTTTGCTATACTGAAAGCATCGCAGAAATGTTTTCCAACGAGGTGACAAGCATGGAACAGCACGGTTTTATTCAGGATATGCTGGACGTCAAGGTCCTTATTTTGTTTGTCATGGCCAAACTCTCCTATCCGGTGCCGCTGCAAACGATCTATGAACTTTGCTATCAGGACGATAAACTCAGCTACTTCGACGTCAGCGTCGCCGTCCCGCAGATGGTGCAGAGCGGACATCTGCAGCAGCTGCCGGACGATACCTATGTCATCACCGACAAGGGACGCGAGCATGAGGAGATCACCTGCGACGCTATTGCCTACCCGGTCATGCAGCGTGCGCTGATGGCAGTGCAGCGCTACAATACCCGTATGCAGCGTAAAGGGCTGATCGAGACGCAGATTGAGCAGGAGGAAACAGGGGACTATCTCGCACAGCTATGCCTGCGCGACGATGCGGGCGTTCTTATGAAGCTCGAACTTGCCGCGCCGACGCTCTCACAGGCGCGCACGCTCGTCCGTGCGTATGAAAAGCAGGCGGATTCGATCTATCAGCAGCTGCTGCAGCGGCTGCTCGACGAAAAGGAGCGCGGCAATGCGGAGTTATAAGGCTGCGCCGGAGGTGCTCAGCGCGTGGATGGATGCGCGGAAGCTGACGGCGGCGGAACTGTCCCGTCAGACCGGCATCGACGCCGGGATCCTCCGCAAGATCATGACCGGCCGCGAAACAGCTGTCAGCACCCGGAATCTCATGACGCTTGCGCGTTACTTCGGCTTGAGCATGCAGGAACTGATCGACGCATTTTCCGGGCAATAACACGCAAGGCGGATGCAGGTGCATCCGCCTTGCCCGTTCACACAATATTTACCGCGATCTAGAAGTGCCAATCTTGCAATTTGACGGAATCTGTGGTATACTAACACCACAAGGAGAAATCCTTGGGAAGTATGGCATCACGAAAGGAGCGGTAACTATGAGATTTCAGTACACCGAAAAGAAGGTCACCCTGCCTGAGAACGTTCATAAGTATGCGGAAAAGAAAGTCATGAAGCTGGAACGTTTCTTCGGCACCGACGCCGACGCTCTTGTCACCTTCAGCGTTGAGAAGAACCGCAACAACGTCGAAATTACGGTTCACGCAGCGAACACCTACTTCCGCGCCAGTGAGAGTACGTCCGACATGTTCGCGTCGATCGACGCGGCCGTGGCGACCATCGAGCGCCAGATCCGCAAGAACAAGACCCGTCTGGCCCGCCGCCTGCGTCAGGACGCGTTCGTCCGCACTCCGGACGAAACTTCGTTCGCACCTGAGGAACCCGAAGAGGGCACATTCGAGCTTGTGAGAACCAAGAAGTTCAACATGAAGCCGATGACCCGTGAGGAAGCCATCCTCCAGATGAATCTGCTGGAGCATACGTTCTTCGCGTTCCGCGATGAGGATAATGACGGCGCGTTTGCAGTCGTGTACAAGAGAACCGATGGCGGCTATGGCCTCATTGAGGACGAAGCTTAAAGTACTGTGAAATACCGATGGACGCCCTCCGGGGCGTCCATTTTTGCAAAGATCCGGCATAAGAAGAGCAGAAGGCAGTGTTCTATGGTGCTTATGGCTAAAACAGCCAAAAACAATAGGGGCGTTTTTGTGCAGGATTTAACATAAGTTTTTGTTGACTTTTGCATCAGTATTTGTTATCATAGCAAAGCGTTCTGAGGGAGCGCAGCAAATCGGACGAAGCCAAGAAAAAAGATTGGAAAGATCGAAAAAAGTTCTTGACAAACGGATGAAGATGTGCTAAACTAAATGAGTTCGCTGCTGAGCGAAAGACTGCGAAGCGACGAGCGAATCACAAAAAGTTCAAAAGAATTTGAAAAAAGTTCTTGACAAATGAAACTTGATGTGATACAATAAAAGCCCGCGAAACTGCGGAGTGCACCTTGTAAATTAAACAACGAGAAACATGAACAAACACCTTGGACAATTAAGGTTCTGAAAAAGAACCAAAAGAGTTGTTCAGTGAATGTCAGAAATGAGATTCTTTGAATAGCCAACGAAAATTCTTGAGTTAAGCTAAGAGCGAACGAAGAATGAAATTGATTTTAGAGCTTCGGCTTTAAGATACCATTTTATTGAGAGTTTGATCCTGGCTCAGGACGAACGCTGGCGGCGTGCCTAACACATGCA
>ERZ772875.229-NODE-229-length-68347-cov-5.766532_pt1 | contig 68347 bp, 65 predicted proteins | sample MGYA00580585_ERZ772875 | MGnify/ENA primary metagenome ERZ772875 (study PRJEB29015, sample SAMEA2737736) | human gut metagenome | biome: human gut; feature: human-associated habitat; material: faeces | place: China | collected 2012 ... | reverse complement strand
GGCGGAGGTTGAACAGAAGAAGGAGAAACCGATGTCACAGAAGATGTTTAAGGTAATTTGATACAGAAGATGGATAACGCTCCGGCTTGGCTGGGGCGTTTTTTACAATGTTGCTGAAATTGAATTTGTGGCGGATTATCAAAAGAAATAGTATAATATAAATGCTATCTTTTAAAGAGGAAGTGCTAAAGATGAAATTACAATCTGTAGAAGAATTTTTTCATAAGAGAGAAACTGTTGAAAAATATAATGTTGATAAAATCATAAAACTGAATTGGGAATGTCCGGATGTATTATTCTCTTTTAGAGGAGTATATGCTATTGGGGTTTTTATTTATTATCGACAATTATTTGGAGATAATGTGAAGACGGATATTAAGGTGAAAGATGAAAAGGGGGCTACGAGACAGCGCCTTTATTCCGATAAGTTTTTAAGTGAGAATTATCCACAATTTAGTGACGTAAACGATTTACCGGAAATAAAAGGATTTTTAGAACACTACTATGATATAGGAAACATAATTCCAACATGGCCAGGGGCGAATATAAATAGAGGAATGGCACATTGCTATGATATACCCAATGTGTATTATAAACGGCATGCTAAATTTACGAAACTAGTTTATGGTAGTATTTATAGAAGTGTATTCATAGAGGAAATTTTAGAAAACGATAAATATGATACTGTTGAAAAGTTATTAAAGTTGAAACCAGAACAGTATGTTAAGTTTCTAGAATATATTGTGGATGTAATTATTAATCGAAATAAACAGTTACAAGATATTTTACAGGAGGAAAATGGGCATGAATAGTTTTGAATTGATTCCTACAGAAGAAAATTTGATACATACATTGGACAAAGATTTATTGAAACGAAACAAAGATTTAGTGCGTTTTTATGATTTGATATTAGTACAAGAAGGAGCTTCTTCTATTGCTATTGATGGCAGATGGGGGAGTGGAAAGACTTTTTTTGTGAAACAATCTATGTTGCTAATAAATGCAAAAAATCCGATGAGCGATATGGATGATGAAAAGAAAGCAAGTATTGTATACGCACTTCCATTTCCGAAAAAAGCAGAAGACATGCCAGAGAATTATGATGTGGCAGTTTATTATGACGCATGGGAAAATGATAATGGTACAGACCCGGTATTGTCTTTGGTGTACGAAATAATAAAGCAGTTAGGAATAAATTATGCTTTTGATGATAATAGCAATGCATTCAAGTTGGCGGGGTCTGTGTTAGAGGCACTTACTGGTAGAAATATAAACGGTATTATTGAAAACTTAAAAAGCGATAATCCGCTTACAAAGATTAAAGAAGAAAAAGATTTACACGAGAATATTAAAAATTTCTTTACGGAGTTGTTAGTTGAAAGAGGAAATCGGTTAGTGGTTTTCATAGATGAATTGGATAGATGTAAGCCAAGCTATGCTGTTCAATTATTAGAAAGAATAAAACATTATTTATATGATGACAGAATTACGTTTGTTTTTTCTGTTAATTTAGGTGAGCTACAACATACAATAAAGCATTATTATGGTAATACATTTGATGCGTGCAGATATTTAGACAGATTTTTTGATATGAGAATATCCTTGCCACCAGCAGATAAAACTGCATTTTATAGGGAAATGGGGTTGGAATCTAGTTATGTCTTAGAAAAAATATGTCGAAAAGTAATAGATACATATAATATGGAGTTGCGTGAAGCCACTCGTTTTTATCGACAAGTGAAAACAGCAGCATATGAGCCTACACATGAGAGTAGAAAATTTGATTTTTCTTTTTCAGATGAAAAAGGAAGACAACTTTTATTGATGTATGTGGTTCCAATTCTTGTAGGACTAAAAATTGTTGATATATCGTTATATAACCAATTTGTATGCGGAAAAAGTTCGAAACCACTTATGGATATTTATAAAGATTCTGATAAGGGAGAATGGTTGGCTACACGATTGCTGAATAGAAATGAAGCCTTTGAAGTGGAAGAAGGTAAGAGTGTAGTTACTGTTGAACAAAAAATCCAACAGTTATACGATGCAATTTTTGTTACAGAATATACGGGAAATGTGTATCATACCATACTTGGAGAGTACGAGTTTGATGATAATTCTAAGAACTTTGTGAAGAGTGTTGAGAGTATGCTTTCAGTATATGCAGATTATAATATATAATCCTTAGTAGTAACCCATTCCGTTTTACTACTAACTTTACTACTAACAGGTAGTAACAACATGCTCCATCTTGCACCATTTTGCCAAGATGCCACCTAAATCACACATTTCACAAATCCCCGAAATCCCTTGCAAACAAGGGCATTCCGGGGCAATTCAAGGAGAAATAAAACAATGATAAAAATACTTTTCATCTGCCACGGCAGTGTTTAAGGGATGGGGCAAAAGCCTTGAGTTTATTAGGTTTCTTGGGTGAAAACGTAGAATTTACACCTTATTTACACCTTTGGAAGATCGGATCGGTAATCAAGACATATGGAAATTACAAGAGATAGGTTTTGAAAATTAGGAATTGATGAATGATAGCACAACTTCAAGAAACAAAGAGAGACTGTTGTTTTTTTACAAAAGAAATCTTGACAGTAACATTGAATGCTGTACAATAATATTAACAGAACCCACCACGCCTCTGATTTTTATGCGCAACCCGGTGGGACTTTTTTACTTATGGGGTATTTTATGTATCAGTATCCAAAACAATCATTAACAATAGAACAACAAATTTTTGATAAAATATTATCATTATCAAAAGAAATACTTATATCTAAACAAGCTCGTGACCGTTTACTGTCTAAATTGATGAGTGGAGAATTGGAGGTTTTAGAATGAAGAAAGATTTAACTAATTCAAGGCTAGATAGACAAAATATTCTAAATAATGAAATGGCAATTGAAGAGATAGAAAATAAATCTGGTGTAGAAGGTATTGTATGGAATAATAAGCTATTTGTGACTCGTGAAATGACTGCGAAATTTTTTGATGTTGATGTGAGAACTATTAGTCGATATTTAGAGCAAAATGGAGAGGAATTGTCTGAAAACGGATACGAGGTACTGCGCGGAAAAAAATTAAAATCTTTTTTAGATGCTGCGAGGAATTCTGGTAAGGACATTAATGTCCCTACCAAAACGACAGTTCTTGGTGTTTTTGATTTTCGTGCATTTTTAAATATGGCTATGCTCTTATCTGAGAGCGAAAAAGCAAGAGCACTTCGCCAGTTAATGTTAGATGTTGTTATCGATCTTATTAACCGAAAAACCGGTGGAGGAACAAAGTATATTAATCAGAGAGATAAAGATTTTCTGTTTTCCTCATTACAGGAAGATAATTATCGTAGACAATTTACTGATGCACTTAAGAATTATGTTGAGGATAATCGTTATAAATATGCACACTTCACTGATATGATATATGTGAGCATATTTAAGGAAAAGGCGAAAGAATATAAAAAAATTCTTGATTTAAAGGCAAATGATAAAGTTAGAGATACTTTTTATAGTGAGATATTGGATATTATTGCAGCCTATGAAAGTGGTCTTGCTGATGCTATAAAACATGAATACGAACGAGTTGAGCATATTTTATCAATAAAAGAAACAGAAACCTTGTTTAGAAGTTTTGAAAACATGGCGTTATGGAAACCACTTATTCAACGAGGTCGAGTAAAAATGGCAAGTCGTGATATGGCACTGAGAGATGCATTTCATTATCAGTTATCTGAATATATTCAACCGCTTGACAGAGATGAATATAAAAAGTTTCTTGGAGCCGCAGGAGACGAATTGGATAGGTTGATGCGAGAAAATCAAGATGTTTTGCGCAGATTAAAGGAGCGTGATTAAATGGATGGAATCATTTATCTAACGCTTGAACAGGCGGAGCAGATACATAGAAAAACTATAACCTACAGTGGTGGTGGAACTTATGAACCATTAGATGTAGGAAAATTAGACAGTGTTTTGCAGCATATACAGAATGATTTATATTATCCAACATTTGTAGATAAGTTGACACACTTGTTTTTTTGTACTTGTGAATTTCATTGCTTTGCTGATGGAAACAAAAGACTTGCCATCACGTTATCATTACAATTTTTATTATTTAACGGTTATTTGGGAATCGCTCAAAATTTTATGAAAATCACCGAAAATATAAGTTATCATGTTGCTGCAGGAAAAATTAGCAAAGAACTTCTTCATAAAATTATGACAGCGATTATGGATGGAACTTATGAAAAAGATGAGGAATTAAAACTTGAGATAATGAATGCTATTGCTGAATAGAGGAGAGCGGCTTATATATGAGCTATGATTATTCCGAAAATATACTTGTTCAAAAAAGTGCTGGTAATCTGCTCCGTGATGAACCGAACTGGGATGTCCGGTTTACTTAAGTTGTAAAAAGTCTTTACACTTTTGAAAGATTGAATCGGAATAGTTAGAATAGGAAGGGCGTGGGATGAATCTTACGTCTTTTTTCTTAGATTATGTAAGTGGAAACCGACAGTATGAAATTGATTTTGTTCGCCTTTTAGTATATAATCTTCAATAGGTTGATCAGAATGCGTAGAGGAAAAATATATGGAATATTTATCATTGAAACAGACGGCTGAAAAATGGGGAATTACAGTTAGAAGAGTACAGGTGTTATGTAGTCAAGATAGAATCCCAGGTGCAACGAAAATTGGATCCTTCTGGGTTGTTCCGAAAGAAGCTGAGAAGCCGAAGGATCAGAGAATTAAGAGTGGTAAATATATTAAATCTTCAAAAAAATAAACAATATTATCGAGGGAAGCAGGATCGATGGCAAAGACAAAAGAGCAAATTAGCTACAATATGAGTAGAGTTAAAAATAAGAATTCAAAAATCGAGATGCTTTTAAGAAAAGAATTATGGAATCGTGGTTTGCGTTATCAAAAGAATGTAAAAACCATAATGGGTAAACCCGATATTGTATTCAAGGGGAAGAAAATTGCTGTGTTTTGTGACAGTGAATTTTGGCATGGATATGATTGGGATAACAGAAAAAATGATATTAAAAGCAACCGTGATTTTTGGATCGCAAAGATTGAAAGAAATATGCAAAGAGATGTAGAAGTCACGGAGTATTTGGAAAATTCCGGTTGGCTTGTTCTTCGATTTTGGGGTAACGATATTAAAAAATATACAAAAGAGTGTGCTGATTCAATTCAACAGGTATGGGAGGGGCGATAATGGGCGATTACGCATCTGAAAAATATCTCGAAGCAAAAAAATGGGTTTCAAAGAAAATTACAGATGGATACTCCTGGGATGATGTGAAAACGTTATGTGTTTCAATTGATGAAGCAAAAAATGAATTTATTCAGCTTCGTGATGATGAATTGATTCTTCCGGAAGATATGGAATTTAGAGAGTGGCCTGAGTTCATTGATGAAATGAAAAAGGGCTATAGTGCAATCTCCGATCCCTATGGGTTGTCTAATGGTTCTGCGGGGACAACTTTGCCGATTCCAACCGATCCGGGTTCACCGTGGACGCAATACAAGAAGTATTTGTTAGGACAAAAGGATGGAAAGAGACGAATCAGTGATAATGCTGTAACTCAGATAGAAAAAAATTCTCATTGGATATTAAACCATATTTTGCGTGATACGAGAGTTACCGGCCCGAAAAAGGGGTTGGTAATGGGAAGTGTTCAGTCGGGAAAGACTGCAAATATGATCGGGCTCGCAACAATGGCCGCACATTATGATTGGAATTACATAATAATTTTGTCTGGAACAATCGATAATCTACGAAAGCAAACAAGAGACCGATTTATGCATGACTTATTGGCTTCAGGCGGAGTGGCCTGGCATATTCTTGATAAAACTGGAAATCCCAATTACATGGTAGATGTACAGAACGGGAAAAAATACATGTCAGATAACCTGGAGTTGAATCTGTTTCAAAACGGTAAAACAGCTGGGCAGTGGATGCATAGATACGTTACTGTGTGCTTAAAAAATTCCACTCGATTAAGAAATTTAATTACATGGTTGCATGCCAATCCCGCTAAAGCAGCACGCTTACGAATTCTTGTAATAGACGATGAAGCGGATCAAGCAAGTGTTAATACCAGGAAAATAGATATTAATGAAACCGAAGAGGAATTAATAGAAAGAACTGCTGTAAATCAACTGATAATAGATTTAGTGAACGGTAAAAATACAGACGGAACAATTGCAGCTGCGCCGTTTCAGGCAATGAATTATATTAGTTTTACTGCTACTCCATATGCGAATGTGCTGAATGAGGCATATGAGTCTTCTCTTTATCCCAAAGATTTTATATGTAGTTTACCTGAATCAAAGGAATACTTCGGAGGAAAAGTTATTTTTGGTAGTGATCAAGATGAGAATTACCCAGGGTTGGACATTGTTCGGGATATTCCGCAGGAGGAAATCTCAGAGCTTAAAGATCTCCACAAAGGGTACTCATTTACAACTCCTAAAGAATTAAAAAAATCAATTTGCTGGTTTTTGTGTTCAGCTGCAGTACTGAGAAATAGAGGTCATAAGAAACCAATCAGTATGTTGATTCATACAACAGCTATTCAAAACGGACATTTTGAAGAATATGAAGTAATAAAGGCATGGCTAAAGCGTGAGAGGGCTACTGGATCAATAATCAGTGCATGCGGTGAGGTGTACGAAAAAGAGAAGGATAAATTAACTTTAGAAAAGCTTAGAATTTGTTATCCAGAATATAGTTTGCTGGATCAGGTAGACGATCATTTTCCAGAGTTTGATGAAATCAAAGATGATATAGAAACGCTTATCAATAATGTAGTAAACATTAAAATGGGAGATGAGAAAGAAGAGGTTTATACAGATAACGCAATTCATTTATGTGTTGACAACTGTAGAGCAAATAAAGTTGCGGAAGACGGAACTTATTTGCGTATAGTTTACCCAGATGACCATGCTTTAAAACTCATGGAAAAGGCACCGGTCTTTATCATAATGGGTGGTAATACCTTAGCCAGGGGCTTGACAATAGAGGGATTGGTTTGTACATATTTTGGCCGAAATTCAAATCAAGCTGATTCTTTGATGCAGATGGCAAGATGGTTTGGTTATCGAAAAGGGTATGAATTACTTCAGAGAATCTGGATGCCGAAAACCGTACAGGAAAAATTTGAGCTTCTGGAAAAGATTGATGAGAAACTTAAAGCTGTTTTTGAAGACTATATGCTTAAGGGTAGAAGTCCTCGTCAGTTTGGACCGAAAATAACAACGACGGCAACAATTGCGAGGTTCTTATTAACATCCAAAAATAAATCGCAAAATGCAGTTGAATGTGACTTTGATTTTAGCGGTGATAGTTACGAAACAACGAGATTTGAAGATGATGATTATCTGAGTCACAACATTGCTATAACAGAGTTCTTTTTGCAATCTCTAGGTGATGCTGTACAATCAGAAGCAGTTTCATCTGCCTTTGTTTGGTATGATATCGATTTTTCAATTCTTGAAAAAGAATTCTTTGGAGCTGAAAAATATCATATATATGAATGCTCATCACTCTATGCTGATATACCTGTATTTTTGGAGTGGATGAAAATGATGAATCAAGAAGGAAAATATTTGCAGTGGAATGTTGCTATTGCAGGAGATAAAAAAGCTACATCAAAGTGGAGCGTAGGCAACATTCAAGTCGGAAAGATTGAACGTTCTAAAAAAACGAAACAAAGAGACTACATAGATATTGGTTCATTGCGTTCGGGAACAGATGCACTTAGCGATATTCAAATCAGTAAATTAAGTGCCGATGAATTGAAATTATACAAGGAGACCGCAAAAAAGAGATCTTCTATCATTCAAAACAGAGGTGGTTTGGGCGTAGAAGATAAACCCTTATTACTCTTGTATCGAATCGATAAAAATCTTGGAAAAGAAACTGCGGCAGGACGTAGAACAAAAATAAATTCAAATGCTGATATTATCGGTTTCAGTATTATCGTGGCAGGTGAGCCAAGCGGAGGTACTCACGCTCGGTCAATAACGGTAAGACTTCCGGAATAAATACGAAGGAGTTTAAACATGCTTGATTATAAAATTCTCGAATTAAATCATTCAGTTTCATATGGAAGTGTGACTTTGAAGTCACTTCAAAATGATTATGTGCCGGAATTAGATCTTCTTGTAAGAGAAGCGATTCAGAATAGTTCAGATGCATCATTAGAAGAAGCGGGAGATAGCTTTAAGGTCAATTTTACAACAGGATATTTTTGCCCGAAGGATTTTAATTCTTTTATGACGGCACTGGATACTTCTTTGAATGAGTTGTTTCCGAATGATCAAGCACAATTTTTGGAAATCAGAGATACCAAAACTCGCGGTTTAACCGGTCCGATTCATATAGCTGATATTATCGGTGAAGACCACGGCAATTTCTTTAAGCTGATTTTTGATACCGGGAAGAGACAGACACAAGAAGGGGCTGGTGGAAACTGGGGATTTGGAAAAAGTGTTTATTATCGTGTGGGAATCGGAATAGTCGTATTTTATTCCAGAATAAAGACAGATGAAGGTTTTGAGTCCCGATTAATAATAACTTTAGTAGAAGATGAGCATGGAAAAAATGCAGACGGTACAGATTCTGCACTTCTGAACAAGATTAATAAAAAATCTGCTGGAAAAGCATGGTGGGGATATGAGGATGGCGAGGATTTTTTGCCGGTAACCGATCAAGAACTTATTAATACAATTTTGAATGTATTCCATATTGCTCCGTTTAAAGAAGATGAAACTGGAACTTCTATTATCATTCCGTATATTGACTCGAAAAAGTTATTGGAAGATATCGTGCCGCTGGAATCTGGTCTTCCAGATGATGTTCATGAGCATTTCATGTCGGTTTGGGGAAGTGATATTGAAGAGTATTTAAAATTATCGATACAGAAATGGTATGCACCTAAAATACACAATCGAGAATTGCTTAAAATTTGTAGTGATAAGAAATGGTTACATGTTTCTGTAAATGGGAAACCGATACGAAAGAATGATATGCTTCCTTTCTTCAAGATGGTTCAGGAAATGTATACGACAGCTTTGGCAAAAACATACAAGACGGAGTATACAGCTGAAGTTAATTATGAAATATCTACAAGGCCGGTAAACATTCACAATTATTTTGAGGAGGGGAGTACAGCGGGATACGTTGCGGTTTCTAAGATATCGAAACAGCAACTATATGCGGATGTCATGTCATTGTCTCCTTATGTATACTGTGGAAGATTTGAAGCCGAGGGTGGTCTAAATGAACCGATGGTCATGTATACCAGAGATCCCGGAATGGTTATCGAGTATTGCGTTTCCGGAGAGTGGGTAAAAGGTATAACGTGGCCGGAGAGTGAAGATGATTTTATTTTTGCATTCTTTGTTCCGGATACTCAAAAGATTTTAAAGATAAATCTTGATGTAAAGGAGCATGCCGGAAAAAAATTGAGAGAATATTTACGGTCATGCGAAGCGTCGGATCACATGGGATGGTCTGATCCCGCAAAAATGTTTATTGTAGCGAGAATTCGTAAGAATACTGTTAATCAAATTATGAAATTACAGAACGGAAATGAAGAAAAGCGAGTTGATGCTACAGCAAGCAGATTATCGGGAAAACTCGGCAAATTATTGATGCCTCGAATAGGGTATGAGAAAAAGAAAAATTCTGGTGGACAAGGAGGCGGTGGCGGCCAAGGAGGATCTGGTGGTTCGAGCCGAAATTTAACGTATGAGTTCAGTGATTTCAAATTTAAAGGTAATGATTTGGAAATTCAATACTGTATCAAAATGACTCACAGCAAAAGAGATACAAATATCGAACTGGTCATAGAATCGGAAGGTGGAAGAATTGATCCAATCAGTTGGCAACGAGATATAGGAACACCTTATCCTGCTATGATTTCATCTGTATCGATAGATACTCTTATGGTAGCCGGAGCAAAAGATTGCGAAGAGATTTGTGTGTGTACTTCATCAGATTCGGAACACATCGGTAAAAAGATAGAAATAAAAATGGAAAAAGCGGATACTTGTAGTGAATTTACATCTTTTGCGATTAAGTCACATGTGCTTGCTCCTGAAATAAGAGGGATATTAAAAATACATGCACGAGATAAAAGATATAGCTTTTCATTCAAGGTAGTTTGATACGGAGGTAGACAATGGACAATTTAAAATTTTATCCGTATCTGACAGACGATCTCATGGAAAAAAGCGGATGTATGATTGAAAAATTTCAATTTTTTTACTATCCGAACGATATGGAAGCTCCGTTAAGAGGTGAAAAAAAGGGAGTGGGAGTAATCAAAATTACCGACCCGCTTGATATGTGGAGCCTTGCTCAAGACGGCATTACTTTCAAAAAGAAAGTATCCATTGCATATCCGGATTTTTTGTTCGGAGCTGAAGGGATCGCCTGTAAGAATGCTGAAATCGGAATATGTATCATGTGGACAAATAATAGGTTGACACAAACAGGTCTCATTTTGCCGAACAGTGATATAACAACTGCGGCAGGAAGGACGTGCTATTTCGAACACACTTTTAATCCGGGAGAAGTAGAAGGTGATCTTCAGTTATCGGTGTGCTTATATGTAAAGAAATCCGCATCCGAAATTCTTGACGGTGAAGAAGAACTTATGAATGAAGAAGGTGTCACTATCGGAGAATTAGATGATATTGTTGTGGATTTTGATAGTGTAAATATGGAGTTTCCGATTGAAGAATTGTATTCGGATAAAGAACCTTTATGGTGGATAGAGTTTTCGCAGTGGGAGGATCCTAAATCCCTGGAAAAATTTACAAAAGATAATATTTGTATTTATTTAAATCCTTACTATTCTGCATGTCCTATGACCGATGGAAATATTAAGAATGTCGATCTTCTGATTGATATTTTGGCAACATCATATTTAATGATATTTGAAAGACTCAGTGAAGAAGATTTACAAGCAACAAGAAATGATGTTGGATTAGAGGCCAATTCCATATGCAGTATATTGCACCAATTTATCGGAGAGTGTAATAAGACGGAGTTGCGATTCGAATCTCCGGAGGCATTATTAAGGACCTTGCAAATTAATTTAAGAGCAAAACTGACAGAGGAGGATAAGTAATGGTACGATTCAAAACATTATCAAGAGATGAAGCGAAAAGAATAATATCCGCCTTTGATAATTATGACGATGTGGAGTTTGATGATCTTGTAAATCATTGGGAGCAGTATGATCCTGTTTCCGAATATGATGAATCCTTTGTAGATTTTCGTAATGAATTACTGGCTGCCTTTCGGGAAGGGTTACAAGAAACTAATGGTAAGATGGATTATCCTGTGGATCTGAAAGTTGGATTAAAAATATATTCGTTATTGCCAATCGGAAAGAATTTTTCGATTGTACAAGCAAATAATGATGATTTTTGGAGATATATTTCGGTTAAAGTTATGCCGGATATTACATATCTGCGATATCCGAATCCTGAAAAAGCAGTAAAAGATGCAGGTGGAAGATTAAATCACAAGAGATTTTATGCACAAACTCGCAGAATCTGGTTAAAAAGTCTCTGGTGGTATGTATTCCTTAGTTGGCAAGGATCAGAACTTAAGACATATAATGCCCTGAAAAACAATAAAACAGATAATATCAATAAATTAATCGAAACGCCGGGAAGAGGGTATCGATTAATGCTTTATAGGGCAATGATTGCCGAATATGCAAAGTATTCGGCCTTGAATAAAACTTCAACTAAGGAATTTGCAGCGTTTACAAAGTTGAATAACGCGAAGTGTGTGAACGTGGAACCAGCACTGACTCCAGGCGGTGAAAAAGGATATGCACATAGACTTTTTGAAGAATTGAGAGAAAGCGGAGGAGATGAAAATGACACTAGCAGAGGAAATCCTCAATAATTGGAATACAGATATTCCAGGTTATGCACATACCATAGATTCTTTAGAAAAAATGGGATATCCTGCTTGGACTATTCTAAACTCCGAGGAATATGGTGTCGTATTAGCGGTTGAGGAAGCTGGAGATATTAATGAGGCTTTTGCGAATGCTCGTATTGTAAGTAAAGAAGTTGTGTTTGAAGACGGTTTCGTACGGAGAGCATTAACATTGACATCTTCTTCTACCGTCATAGAAGAAACCTTTGCGTCATTGTGTGCGGCATTGGTGACACCTGGATCAAACGGAGAAAATAGAGAAAAAATCATGGAATCTCCGTTGGAATGGTGGAGAAGCTGGAAGGAAATGCTGGGTAACAAAAATATAGACCCAAGAATATATGATGTGTTGGGTGAGTTGATTGTACTGAAAACAATGATTCCTCTTGGAGAGGATATAAGTTGGAATGGTCCGGACCATGCTTCCTATGACATTGAAATGGAATCAAAGTTTGTGGAAGTGAAATCTACGATTGCGCGAGATAAAAGAGAAGTGACAATTAGTAGTCATTTTCAATTACAACCGGAAAACAAACCATTACATTTAGTACTGTGTCAGTTTGAACCATCGTTTCTTACAGGTGTTTCAATTGACTCTGTGATAGATGACATTTCAAAGCTAGGGTATAACACTTTTTTCATTGAAAAAAAATTACAAGAAATGGGTTTTGAAAATGGAATGAGTTCAAGAAAAAAAACATTCATTTTGCATGATCTGTTAGATTACGAAATTGATGATGATTTTCCGCGTATTACTACCGAGTCGTTCAAGGGTGGCGTGTTACCTGTAGGAATTACAAAAATTACCTATACAGTTGATCTGAGTGGAATTCAAGTCGTTTCGTTGTTGCAAGGAGCTGATAATGATATATAAAACTATAGATTTGTGCGCAGGCATAGGCGGAATCAGGCGAGGATTTGAACTGACAGGATCTTTTCAAAACGTTCGATCGGCTGAAATTGATGAATCTGCGGCAAAAACATACAAGCATCTTTTCGACGATGATGCTTTAAATGATTTGACATCCGAAGAGTTTAAAACGGAATTAGATAGCACGGAATATGACGTATTACTTGCCGGTTTTCCGTGTCAGGCATTTAGTCGTGCTGGAAAGCAATTGGGATTTAGGGATACAACAAGGGGGACTATCTTTTTTGATATTGCGGATATTATTTCTAGAACAAAACCAAGAGCGATTTTTCTTGAAAATGTTGATAATCTGATTTCTCATGATCATGGAAACACGATTAATACAATTGTAAAAACGTTGGAAGATGAGCTTGATTATCGTGTTATCGGGGTTTCTTTGGATGAGAATGGTAACTACCAATACGATAGGTCTTCATTCGTTCGGAATTCGAAAAATTTTGGAGTTCCCCAAAACAGAGCACGTGCGTATATTATGGCATTTAGTAAGAAAAAATATGGAAATGCTATTAAACTTTTGACTGAACAATTACCGACAGAAAGTACGGAAGTTGTTTTTGAGGATGTAAATGCAATACTGGAAACAGAAGTTGATGACAAATATTATATGGCCGAAGGATATCTGGAGACGCTCAAGCGTCACAAGATAAGAGAACATGAAAAAGGGCATGGGTTTGGATATTGCGTTGTTAATCAAGAAGGTGGGGAACATCCGATTGCAAACACTATTCTTGCAACAGGTGGTTCGGGAAAAGAGAGAAATCTTATATATCAACCTAAAGAAGGCATTTCCGGAAAAGTGATTCCAAGAAAGAAGACGCGGCTTAATTCAGAAGGTATACGAGTTATGACTCCGATGGAATGGGGGCGTTTACAAGGATTTATCGGGTATGGATTTCTTGATGCTGATGGAAGTGAAACATTCAGCTTTCCGGAAGATACAAACGATGCACAAAAATATAAGCAGTTTGGAAATTCCGTTTCTATTCCGGTTATCAAGACGATGGCAGATTTTATGTTGAACTGCTTTGACATATTGGAACAGCAACAAGAAGAGATTGTGAAAGCACTTGCTTACCAAAATGCTTATATCACCAAGAAAGCTGTGATGGAAAATCTGGGAATCAATGCTGTTCAAGCCAGTGCTATTTTGAAAAAGTTGATAGAGCAGCAAGAAATTCGCAGAATTTCTCATGGAGTATCTACAAGGTACGTGAATGCTAATAGGGAAGATGACTTACCTCCGTTTAGCCAGGAGGAAAAAGTTTTGGAATATGCGAAAGAAAATGATTCTTTTTCAAATAAGGATATAGTTGAACTTTTGCAAATTACCGTTGGCAGCGGCAATGTATTGTTATCGACGATGGTAAAAAAAGGATTATTGATACGTGTAAAACGAGGATGGTATTCAGCAAAAGTATAATTTATAGGCTTGAAAGGTGATGTTTATGGTAGATGTTTTTATAGAACTAGATAGAAAAAATACTAATCATGGCAGTATTTTAAAAGAATATTATGCGCGTTACCTTACTGACATTCGAAAAAATAGTCAAAGCACTGTAAAACATTATTTTGATGCACTTAATAATATTTCCAGACGATTGAAAGAAAAAAGTTTGGTTCGGGAAAATATCTATGAGGTTGCTGATATAGATACCCTATTTCAACTTAGGGATATTCTTTATAGCGATCTGGATTTTATACAAGCAAATGAACGCGGTCGAAGAATGTACAGTGCTGGTTTGAATAATTATTGCAGATTTGCGAGTGGAGATGAATTTTCTGAGATTGCAGAAAAAATTAAAACGTTTGATGTTCCAGTGCCAAAGGATCAAAATCTGACGATTACTAAAACAATATGGAAAAGATCTGGGGTTTTACGAACGCAGGCTTTTGAACTGGCAAATTATAAATGTGAGTTAAATAGAGAACATGAAACATTTATTGCAGAGAGTACTAATAAACCATATATGGAAGGGCATCATGCATTGCCAATGAGTTTGCAGGATCAATTTTCGGTTAGTTTAGATGTATATTCGAATATTATTTGTCTTTGTCCATTATGCCATCGAAAAATTCATTACGGAATGGAAAATGAGAAAAAAATCATGCTAGATAGTATATATGCAAAAAGGTCTTCTCGTTTGGCAAAAAGTGGGATAAGAATGAGTCAAGATGAGTTTGTTCGTTTTGCAAATCACACGTTTTGATGTTTATGGTAAAACATGATTTTATCAGCTGGAGGAAGATAATTTAATGAAACATGGAAATGCAAAAAACATGCAATGATAATTCAAGATGCAAAAGATGTTTTGTTTATTTAGATTATTTCATATTGAGCATGTTAAGAAGACAGTTGAAAATCATTGAATTATCTGTAGCTTCCACAAAATCAATTCTACGATAAAAACATACCGTCTAGACAGCTACTTTTTAAGCTGTTATCCAAAGGACATATAATATATAGGCTCGAATGGTGAAAGTGCCCATTTGGGCCTATTATTGTATAATTTAATACGTTACATCCAGAGCAAGATCCACCCGTGTATTACAGTATTGTCATTTTGACAATTTTGTATTACTTACGAGTAGCAGACTTGATGGGGATTACGTCCCCATACCCACGTGAAAATATAAGTGCAGGCAATTACATTTTAGCAGATACGCAAGCGTTTCTGAGTAAGTGTCACAGACAACAAAATATAAAATTTTGATAAGGCATTCACCTGTGAATAGGTGAGTGTTTTTTTGTTTTTAAGTATTCAATTAACCGAAAAAATAAAAAAATTTTCCTCAGGGGGCTGTAAAAATGCTTCTCAGCGTTTCGTATTATGTAAGGGTGTTTTTGACAGGAAAAAATAAAAATTTTTCATCAAGAGGCTGTATTTATGCCCTTCATCTTTTGTATAAGTGTAAGAACATTTTTTAGCCGGCATAAAAATGATTTTTACAACAATTAGAAACAGAAATGAGGCGAGAAGAATGAAATATGAATACATGAAGGAGTCAGAGCAGATGCTTCAGTACTTCCAGTTTCCGAAGTTTTTGCTAAAGCTGCGCATTTCTCAAACTGCAAAATTTCTTTATATGGTTTTGTATGACCGGGCGCGGATATCGAGAAAGAATAGCTGGATAGATAAGTATGGAAATGTTTATCTGATATTTTCAATAGAGGAATTGTCTGTTCAAATCGGCAAATGTAAATCTTCTGTAAAAACAGCATTGAAGGAATTAGATGAAGTGGGATTACTGGTTCGCAGATCCGGTGGATTTTCAAAACCCAATCATTTATATGTAAAAATTCCATCTGATGAGATCGGTTTACAGACGGTTGATGATAAGGCGGTTGAAAAGATTGCTGTAATAGAGTCGGAAAAGCCCCCATCATCTGGTCGTAAAAATGGCTGTGCAGAAGCCGGAAATGTGGCACCTAGTAAAATAACTGAGAAAAATAAAAGAAATAAATATCATGAAGTAAATTATTGCTATGGAGAAGGAGAGAGTTTGTGATGAGAGAAGAGGATACCGTATGTGTAGGCAGTGATGGTTTGCAATACTGCAAAGTCTGTGGGGAAGCGAAAGAAGCATTTTTTCCTGAGGGTGGATTTATGGGGATGAAGAAACATTCCAGGCAATGTGCCTGTGACAGAAAAGCATATGAAGAAGAACAAAAATATTTTAAAGACAAAGAACACCGGGAATTAGTCAACAGAAATACAAGCATCTGTTTTGATGAGAGCAGAATGGAAGAGTGGACATTTGAGAATGCAGATATGTCAGATGCGGTAATGCATAAGGCAAAAAATTATGTTGATAACTGGGATGAAATGAAAAGAAATCATATTGGTTGTTTGTTTTGGGGACCGGTTGGTACCGGGAAAAGTTATATTGCCGGGTGCATTGCCAATGAACTTCTTAAGCAGGAAGTAACGGTGAAGATGACAAATTTCAATACCATTATCGATGATATATTTCCACTGGCAGACAAAACGGAATATATCAATGCATTGGCTTCTTACCAGCTTTTGATTATTGATGATCTTGGAGTGGAACGAAATTCAGAATATGCGTTAGGAATTATTTTTAGCGTCATAGACCGAAGGATCCGTTCAGGACGACCATTGATCATCACGACCAATCTTCCGCTGAAAGAAATAAAAAACGAGACCATGTTAGATAAAAGACGTATCTATGATCGTATTTTGGAAATGTGTACACCCATGTATGTTGGAGGCACAAGCAAACGAGAAGCGATTGCAAGTATGAAAATGGAGAAAGCGAAAACCTTGTTGAATACAAACCGAGGGGAGGAGGAATGCGAATGAATCATACAGAAAAAACAGTACCTGTTTGGAAGAAATATTCTTTAAATGTTTCCGAAGCAGCAGAATATTACGGAATTGGAGAAAAGAGATTGAGACAAATCGCAGGTGAAAATGAGGGAGCGGATTTCATTTTGGAAGTAGGTTCTCATATACGGTTCAAAAGAAAATTATTTGAAGATTATCTGGATACAGCCAGTACAGTTTAAGTGACAGAATAGAAGAAATAGTAATGAAAATAATGTTCATTTTATCTTAGCGAAGGGAAGGTCTTGTGGTATAATGAAGAAACCGAGACGGTCTTCCAAGTTAAATGAATATTTAATGAAGGAGACGAAATATTATGAGTGAAAAAAGGAGAGATCATAGAGGACGTATATTACACAATGGAGAAATACAGTTATCTGATGGCAGATATCGATTTAAGTATGTCGATGAGATGGGAAAGGAGCGCTGCGTATATAGCTGGCGCTTAGACCATAACGATGCAACTCCGAAAGGAAAGCGCCGTACTTTGTCGCTTCGAGAGATGGAGAAGAAAATCCAGGCGGACCATTTCGAGCAGATTGCAACAAATGGCGGAAATATGACGGTACTGGAACTGGTTGAAAAATATACATCAACAAAAACCGGTGTCAGACCTACTACAGTTGCAGGATACGGAACAGTTATCAATTTATTGAAGAAAGATCCATTTGGAAAAAGAAGGATTGATAGGGTTCGGATTTCAGATGCAAAATGTTGGCTGATACATCTTCAGCAGGTAGAAAAGAAAAGCTATAGTTCCATACATTCGATCCGAGGAGTTCTTCGTCCGGCATTTCAGTTGGCGGTGGATGATGACCTGATCAGGAAAAATCCATTTCAGTTTCAGCTAATGGAAGTGGTTGTGAATGACAGTGTGACAAGAGAGGCAATCAGCAGAGCAGAGGAACGTAAGTTTCTACGATTTGTGAAGGAGGATCCTCATTTTTGCAGGTATTATGAGGGAATCTACATATTGTTTAAAACAGGTCTTCGTATCTCGGAATTTTGTGGTTTGACGATTTCTGATATTGATTTCAAGGAGCATACAATCAACATCGATCATCAATTGCAGAAAAAATCAAAAATCGGATATTATATTCAAGAGACTAAAACAACCAGCGGAACGAGAAAGATACCTATGACTGCGGATGTAGAGGAATGCTTTCGGAAAATAATAGAAAAACGAAACCCGCCCAAAGCAGAACCTATGGTAGATGGAAAAAGTGGATTCTTATACTTTGATAAAAATGAAAGTATCTGTTATTCCCTGCATTGGGAGCATTATTTTCAACACATCATTCAGAAGTATAATAATACTTATAAAGTACAGATGCCTGTCATTACACCGCATGTATGTCGGCATACCTATTGCTCAAATATGGCAAAATCCGGAATGAATCCAAAAGCATTGCAATATTTGATGGGCCACTCAGAGATCAGCGTAACGCTGAATACATATACGCATGTAAATCTTGAGGATGCCAGGGAAGAAGTTGCCCGGATTCAGGTTGTGTAATTACGATTTTTAATTGAAAATAGCAAGGTGTAAAATAGAAAAACATACACCTTATTTTACACCTTTTGCTGACGATATTATGCGAAAATAAACCAGATTATGCCAGAAAGCAAAAAATTACAAAGGCTTACAAAGCCCGAAATACCAAGAAAAACTAAGAAATGCGAGGTTATGCAACAATGATAAAAGTGCTTTTTATCTGCCACGGCAATATCTGTCGTTCTACTATGGCAGAATATGTAATGAAGGCATTAGTTAATAAATCTGGTTTATCGGATACTTTTTTCATTGACTCTGCGGCTACAAGTCGCGAGGAGATCGGTAATCCGGTTCACTACGGAACGCGTCATAAGTTAGAAGAAGTCGGAATTTATTGCGGAAATCATAAAGCGCGTCAAATGCAGAAACATGAATATGATGAATATGATTATATTATTGGTATGGATTCATGGAATATTAGAAATATAAACAGAATTATAGGTAATTCAGATCCTGAAGGGAAAGTATCGAAGCTGCTTGATTTTACAGAGGAAAAAGGAAAAGACATTGCAGATCCGTGGTATACAGGTGACTTTGATACGACTTACAGAGATGTAAAAAAGGGTTGCGAGGCTCTTTTGAATGACTGCCTCTTACGCTTTTAAAGCGTAGGAGAGCAGTTTTTTTAAATTGTGATGAAAACGTTTGTTTTGATTTTTTAATCGAATTTTTTCGGAATTTGACAATGTTTCTTCTACATAATCATCATAGCGTGAAAAGAGAGTATGATAATCGACAGATTGTTTTTGCCCCCAACGTACAAGTATCCAATTCATTGCATCGGAACTCCAGTAATCCATCGGAATTCCAGCCATTTTAAGAGCGGTAATATATTGGACGGCCTGTGTGGATAATTTTGCGATCTGCTGATTGCGGATCGTTTCTTCTTTTTGATATTTGCCCCATTTCTGAAAAACGCGTTGGGTCAGTGTTTTCTTTTGTGTTTCCTGCTTCATCAACCGAATGCTTTTATTGAGTATAGTTCTAAGCTGATTAGACATATTCCAATATGTGACAAAAGAACCTGTATTTTCTTCTTCGTTTTCCGGAGTTAATGTAAATGTTTTGAAAACGCGTTCGGTTTCGCCGAATGTTTCTTGGTTATATTTGCGGCGCTTTTCCGGATTCGATAAAACCCGGTATGCCTCAAGTATCTCCTGCATAAAAGCGGTTGTGTCAATATTTTTATGTGCATTTGCATCTGGATGATATACTTTCGCCAGTGCATTTTTAGCAGTTGTGATCTCGTCTAAAGTCGCATCTCTTGAAACACCTAAAATATCATAATAAGTATGAGACTTCATTAGTGACCTCCTTATTAATTTTCCCGTTGATTCTCCCTTGCTTAATATACTCTACGGATTGATAAAAGTCAATGAAACAGGTAAAAATGAGCAAGATTTGAGAGGCTTTTATAGGATAGTTATTTTTAGTCAGCGCAGTTATATGCTGAAATCTATCTTGAGGAAAAAGAGAGATTAAGTAATACTTTTTGCAGGATTTGCTTATATTTATAATAGATGAAATTTTGGAGAGTGGATCAAAAATGAGAAATGCAAGAACGGTAATCGCAGGTGTTTTATGTGCATTGATGATCTGTTGCATGTTGGGAAACGCATATACGGTAAAAGGCAAGGAAATGTTATTAGCGCCGGAAAATAAAGAAACAAAAGATCAAAATACAGAAAACAGCAAGATAGAAGATAACAATACAGAGAATGAAGAAGAACTAAATAAAGGCGCAAAAAAGGAGGATACAAGTATGCAAATCGGTGCTCCTTCAGCTCTTTTGATGGAAGCATCTACCGGAACGGTATTGTTTGAACAGGATGCGGATACGAAACGTCCACCTGCAAGTGTTACGAAAATTATGACAATGCTTCTTATTTTTGATGCTGTTGAAAGTAAAAAAATTTCTTTGGAAGATAAAGTTCCCGTATCGGAATTTGCAGCGTCTATGGGCGGCTCTCAGGTGTTTTTAGAGACAGGGGAAACTCAGACGGTCGATACAATGCTAAAGTGCATTTCAATCGCAAGTGCAAACGATGCTTGTGTGGCAATGGCAGAGTATATAAGCGGCAGTGAAGAGGCTTTTGTACAAGAAATGAACAAGCGGGCAAAAGCATTGGGGATGCATAATACAAATTTTGTAAATTGCAACGGTTTAGATGCACAGGGGCATGTGACGACTGCAAGAGATATTGCGCTGATGTCGCGGGAATTAATTACGAAATATCCTCAGATTCATGAGTATGCGATGACATGGATGGAAAATATTACTCATGAAACGAAGAAAGGTACTTCGGAATTTGGACTTACAAATACAAATAAACTTGTAAGGCAGTATGAATATGCTACCGGTTTGAAAACAGGGTCGACAGGAGAAGCAAAATTTTGCGTTTCGGCAACGGGAAAGAAGGATGATGTGGAGTTGATCGCGGTTGTTATGGCTGCCGATACATCGAAGGAGAGATTTGCGGATGCGGTTAAAATGATGAATTACGGTTTTGGAAAATGTCAGGTGTATTCGGACGAGAAACCGATGAAAACAAAATATGCAGTTGTAAAAAATGGAGTCGAAGAAAATATAGAAGTAGAGCGCGGAGAAAAGTTTACTTATCTAGATGTAAAAGGAAAGGATATGAAGAAAATTAAAAAAATTGAGAAAATAAATAAAAAGATATTAGCGCCGGTTCGAAAAGGAGATGTTGTAGGCTCGATCGTTTATACTCTGGATGGAAATGAAATCGGGCGCAGCGATATCATAGCAAAAAGAGGTGTACAAAAAGCAGGATTTTCGGATTATTTAATAAAGGTATCGGCAAAATTTTTGATTGGAGAAAAGAATTAATAAAAGCTGCTTTAGATCTGCGGAATAATTTCACACAAAAAGTTGTTTACGTGCTGATGTGAAGAAATACTTGAGTTTCAGAATACCGCTGTTTTATAATGAGAGAAAATGAGGAAAGTTTTTTATAGGAATATCGTTAAAGGAGTTTTATAAATGAATAATACAGCATGGTGGATAATTATTTTTATCCTTATTTTGCTCATTTTAGCGGCAGGAGAAATTTATCGGGAAACTCATACATTCCGGGTGAGAAAATATAAAGTAAAAACGAAAAAAAACATCGGCATTCAAAACTGTGTAAAAGTGATTTTTTTAAGTGACCTTCATAACTGTGTATACGGAAATAAAAACGATAAATTGTATAAGGCGATTCAGGCAGAAATGCCGGATATGATTTTAATCGGAGGGGATATGCTGGTCGCAAAAGAAGGCAGTTCCGTACAGGAAGCTCTTGAGTTTGTGAAGAAATTACCGCATATTTGTCAGGTGTATTACACAAATGGCAACCATGAACAGAGAATGAAAGAAAATACAGATATATACGGGGATACATACGAACGATACAAAGCAAAGCTGGAAAATTGTGGAGTATGCTTTTTGGAGAATAAAGCCGAAAATATAGAAAAAAACGGTATGAAGTTTAGTATCTATGGCCTGGAACTGGATTCGTCTGTGAATAGAAAATTTAAAAAAGCAGATGTTACGGAGAAAACGGTTGAAGAAAAAATCGGAAAAAAGGGAAAAGATTATTCGATATTGATGGCGCATAACCCGGCATATATGGATGCTTATAAAAAATGGGGAGCCGATTTGATCCTATCCGGACACTTGCATGGAGGATTAGTGCGGTGTCCGGGGATTGGGGCAGTTGTGACGCCGCAGGGGTTTCTCTTTCCGAAATATTCAGGGGAAATGCGCAGAGAAGGAGAACAGACGATAGTTGTAAGTAGAGGACTGGGAAGTCATACGATCAATATTCGTTTGTTTAATATGCCGGAGGTTATCGCAATCGAGGTCTGTGTCCGGTAATAAGGCGGCAAGCTGACGAAGTAAAAAATATATGATCCGGCAGGGAAAACAATGACGGGAAAACGAGGCGGAAAAACGATAAAGACGATAAAAGAAAAACATTGTCAAAAGTAAAAAGCTCCTTTATAATGTAGAGTTGGCGTTAGAAATTTCTGCGATTTTCTTTTGTTGCGGAAATGGTGAACTGGCGAAATGTTAAGCAGCTGTTTAAATGATGGAGATAATTTATGGGAATTCCGGTAAAACTTGAAGTTTTTGAAGGTCCGTTGGATCTTCTGCTTCATTTGATCGATAAAAATAAAATAGATATTTATGATATTCCAATCGTAGAAATTACGAATCAATATATGGAATATATAAGGAATATGCAAAAAGAAGATCTGAATATTATGAGTGAATTCCTTGTTATGGCAGCTACGCTTTTGGATATAAAATGTCGAATGCTGCTTCCGAAAGAGGAAACGGAAGAGGGGGAGGAAGAAGATCCGCGGCGTGAGCTTGTAGAACAGCTTTTACAGTATAAAATGTATAAGTATATGGCGTATGAGCTGAAGGACAGGCAGACGGATGCAGACATGATACTTTATAAAGATCCGACAATACCGGAAGAAGTGAAAGAATATGCAGAACCGGTTGATCTGGATGAACTTCTTGGAGATCTTACATTGAAAAAATTAAATGAGATATTTAAAGAAGTGATGAAAAGGCAGGTTGATAAGATCGATCCGGTTCGGAGCAAGTTCGGAAAAATAGAAAAAGAAGAAGTCACCGTATCAGACAAGTTTATATATATACACGAATACATGCATACACATCATAAGTTCTCCTTCCGACAGCTACTCGAGAAGCAAAAGAGCAAGATGCATATTGTAGTGACATTTCTGGCGGTTTTAGAAATGATGAAGCTGGGAGAAATTCGTGTGGAACAGGAAGAAACATGCGGCGAGATCATGATTGAAAGGGTGGAAGAGGCGTATGGAAATTGAAAAACTTCAAAGTGCGATTGAAGCAATCTTGTTTACGATGGGAGATTCTGTTGAAATAAGTAAACTTGCATTTGCAATCGGACATGATGAAGAAACGACCAAAAAACTTGTTCGGAATATGATGGAGCGTTATGAAAAAGAGGATAGAGGAATCCGTATTATTGAGTTGGAAGATTCTTTTCAGTTATGTACAAAAAAGGAAATGTACGAATATTTAATTCGTGTAGCGAAACAGCCAAAGCGCTATGCTCTTACGGATGTACTCTTAGAAACACTTTCAATCGTTGCCTATAAGCAGCCTGTAACAAAATTAGAAATAGAAAAAATCAGAGGTGTTAAATCGGATCATGCAGTAAATAAACTCGTTGAATATGGATTAATTGAAGAGACGGGAAGATTGGATGCCCCCGGAAGACCTCTTTTGTTTGGAACAACAGAAGAGTTTCTTCGTCGGTTCAGCGTGCAGTCGTTAGATGATCTTCCGATGCTGAATCCGGAGCAGATCGAGCATTTTAAAGAAGAAGCCGAAGATGAAGCACAGTTGAAATTAGATATTTAAAAACAGGTTGAAAAAACAGGGATGGCATAAGCGGTGCACATCCTGTTTTTTTTGCAACAGTGACCGTCTACAATCTCGAAATGTGTTTTTTGTACTGTGGATGATGATAATATTTGTAGGAATAAGCTTGTATGGGAGGGCATATAGATAGAAAGACTATCGGCATAGAAGGTGTTTCGGAATGGAAAGAAAGAAATTTAAAAAGAGATTTAAGATGAATACAAGAAGTATACTGTCATTCATAATGTTGTTTGCGTTATGTCTGTCGGCAGTCTGGAATATTTCATGGGCTGATTGCAGGGCACAAGAGAAAATTATGGATGAAAGTCACAAGAGTATTAAGGTCAAGCCTTCTGATCTATACGCCCGTTCGGCCGTTTTAATGGACGCCGAGACAGGGCGTATTTTGTTTGGAAAAAATAAAGACGAACAGATGCCGATGGCGAGTACGACGAAAATTATGACATGTATTCTGGCGCTTGAAAACGGAAATTTATCTGATAAAGCAGAAGTTAGCAGCGTCGCGTCTGCACAACCGAAAGTAAAGCTTGGAATGACACAAGGGCAGACTTTTTATTTAAAAGATCTTCTCTATTCGCTTATGCTTGAATCGCATAATGATTCAGCCGTCGCAATAGCAGAATGTATTGCGGGAAATGTTGATAAATTTGCGGATATGATGAATAAAAAAGCTTCTCAGTTAGGCTGCAATTCTACATATTTTATTACTCCGAACGGGCTTGACGGACAGGATGAAAACGGAATTCATCATACGACGGCAGAAGAGTTGGCGAGGATAATGAGATATTGCATTATGGAATCTCCGCAAAAGGAAAAATTTTTAGAAATCACACGGGCAGATGCGTATACATTTACCGATTGCAAAGGAGAAAAAAGTTATTCCTGTGTAAATCATAATACATTTTTAAAAATGATGGATGGAGCTCTCAGCGGAAAAACAGGGTTTACGCAAGATGCAGGATATTGTTATGTCGGAGCGCTGCGAAAAGACGGAAAAACATTGATTGTGGCGCTTCTTGCATGTGGATGGCCGAATAATAAAGGGTATAAATGGTCGGATACAAAGAAATTAATGACATACGGAATGGAAAATTATTGTTATAAAGAGATTTCTCCGGATAAGATAGACAGAACAGAAAAAATCTATATAAAAAACGGATATACAGGAGGGTTTCCTAAAAAAGGAAAAGATCTTTTAGAAGTAGAGATCTCAGGGGAATCTAAAAAAATTTTAGTAGGAGCAGATGATAAAGATGAGATAGAAATAAAAATTAAGAAGGAAATTTGTGCTCCGATAAAAAAGGGAACTGTAATAGGAGAGATTGTTTATCGTGTAAATGGAGAGCGGATCATATCATATGAGGTTGTTGCGGGAAAAACAGTAAAAGAAAGAACACTTTGGATATGTGCAGAATATCTACGAAGAAAATTTCTTCTGTAAAGTATGAAAATACGAAACATTAAAAAAAATCAATATAAATGATTAAATTTGTCACTAGAATGAGTAAATATAATGTGATAGTATGTGAATGATAAAAAAAAGCAATATCATTGATATAATATAAGGAGAACTGTAATGATGACAACGAGAGAAAATTGGAAAAAATATGAAAAAACTTATTTTATGCCTCCGACACCTTGTTACGACTGGGTAAAAAAAGATTGTGTTGATAAGGCGCCGATCTGGTGCAGCGTAGATCTTAGAGACGGAAATCAGGCGTTGATCGAACCGATGAGTCTTGATGAGAAATTGGAGTTTTTTCAGCTTCTCGTTGACGTTGGTTTTAAGGTGATCGAAGTTGGTTTTCCGGCGGCGTCTGAGACAGAATATCAGTTTATCAGAGCATTGATCGAGCAAAATATGATTCCGGATGACGTTACGATCCAGGTTCTTACTCAAGCGAGAGAACATATTATCAAAAGAACATTTGAAGCTGTGCAGGGCGCGCCTCATGCGATCATACATGTATACAATTCTACTTCTGTTGCACAGAGAGAACAAGTATTTAAAAAGAGTAAAGAAGAGATTAAGCAAATTGCGGTCGATGGTGCGAAATTGTTGAAAAAACTGGCAAAAGAGACGACCGGTAATTTTACATTTGAATATAGTCCGGAAAGTTTTCAGGGAACAGAAGTTGACTACGCACTTGAAGTGTGTAATGCTGTTTTGGATATATGGGAGCCGACTTCAGATAATAAGGCAATCATCAACCTGCCGACCACAGTAGAAAATGCAATGCCTCATGTTTTCGCAAGTCAGGTAGAGTACTTTAATAAATATCTCCTTCACAGAGAAAATGTATTACTGTCCTTGCATCCTCATAACGACAGAGGATCAGGTATCAGTGATGCGGAGCTCGGTATTTTGGCAGGAGCAGATAGGATTGAAGGAACATTGTTCGGCAATGGAGAAAGAACCGGAAATGTTGATATTATTACATTGGCAATGAATATGTTTTCTCAAGGTGTAGATCCTGAATTAGATTTTTCAAATATGAGTGATATATGTGAAGTGTATGAACGAGTGACGCGTATGCATGTCTCTCCAAGACAGCCTTATGCAGGAGAACTTGTATTTACGGCTTTTTCCGGATCTCATCAAGACGCGATCGCAAAAGGTATGGCATGGAGAGAAGATCGGCAGTGTGATAAGTGGAACGTGCCGTATTTACCGATCGATCCGCAGGATGTCGGAAGACGGTATGATTCTGACGTTATAAGAATCAATAGTCAGTCAGGCAAGGGCGGCGTGAACTATATCTTGAAACAGAGCTTTGGAATCAGCCTGCCGGAGAAGATGAAAGAAGAAGTCGGTTATCTTGTCAAAGACGTTTCCGACAAAGCGCATAAAGAACTTACGCCGGACTGGGTATATCATATTTTTGAAGATAACTATATTACGGCAAAGACGATTTTTACAGTTGATGAATGTCATTTCAAACAGGAAAACGGAATGGTGGCTGATGCGGTGATCCATCATAACGGTAATGACCGAAGAATTGTGGGTGTAGGAAACGGTCGGTTAGATGCGGTGAGCAATGCGATAAAACATTATTTTGATGTGGATTATCAGTTGGCATTTTATGAAGAGCATTCCTTGACAAAAGGCTCTTCTTCGAGAGCTGTCGCTTATGTCGGCATAATATACAATAAAAAGAAATACTGGGGAGTCGGAATAGATGCGGATATTATAAAAGCGTCGATAGAAGCGCTTGTAGTTGCTGTAAATAAATTGAGTGAAATTGTGGATGGCGGAAAAGATGAAAGACTGCTGGAGATTACAAATTATATTTATGCAAATTATAAAAATGTGACATTAGAAGATCTTTCGGAAAAATTCTTTCTGTCAAAACCATATTTGTCAAAATATATTAAAGAAAAGTCAGGCATGACATTCGGCGATATTCTCAAACAGATCCGAATGAAAAAAGCGCGTGCAATGCTTAGAAGCGGGAATGCCACTGTAGAAAGCATTGCAGAGATGGTCGGGTATCAGAATGTAGAACATTTCAATCGAGTGTTCAAAAAAATGTATCATACAACACCGGTACAATATCGGAATAAAAAGTAAAATGATAAAAACAGCATGATAGCAGGGGATAGGAGGAACTATCGCTTTGGTGACTAATAAATCTCAAAGCGATAGTTCCTTTTGTGTAATTATAAATATTTTTGAAAATAAAGGATTGTTTATGATGCACAAAAAAATAAGAAATAAAGATTATTATATATTTATATTGACAGAAATATGCGGGGGGGGGGGAATACTTATGCTGACATTATGTAAACATTGTGCGTTTTTGAAAAAAGAAAAAATAAGTGTTTTATATATAATACTTTAAGCAATGTTTACGAAGTTAAATTTATGAAATAAACGGGTGGGAAGAAGGAGGAAAAAAGAATGAAAATGAAAAGAGTTCTGGCGTGTGCTTTATCAGCGGCCATGATTGTGACATTCGTGTCATTTGGCAATATGGGAGTTGGAATGGTACATGCTGCTGTAGATATCGAGAACGAGTCTGTAACTGTAGAAGAAAAAGTTTTAAAGGAGATTGAGTCAGAAGTTCTGAAGGCAAATGCAAAAGCAAATTCGGAGCAGAAACCGGCAGCTTGGGATAATGATGGTGAAGCTGGGTGGGCATTTGATGATGAGAATCATTGGTGGCATTCTAGATATCAGGGAAATCCTGTAGAAGGGGAAGTAAACAGTGGATTAGTAAGCGCAAGCAATCCTATTTGGATTCAGACAGGATTTGGAGAAGCAAAAAAAATTAAGAAAATAACTTATCTGTCAAGAGACAATGGTATGGGTTCTATTAATGCATATAAGGTTCAATATGCCAATGTTCAGCAGGGCGAACCGAGAGATGATGATTTTCATGATATTGCAGGTGCGGCCGGAAATTTGCAGAATGCTCGTACTGCACAGGAGATTGTATTTAACGAAGCAGTAACCGCAACGCATATCCGTCTTGTTGCAACATCGATTTATGCGAATGGCGGACAACAGTATGTGGCGGCAAAGCGCATTCGTGTGTTTGAAGAAACTGAGGGAACAGAAGGAGTAACTTATAATTTCTATAAAGAATCAGATTTTTGGGATTATGAAGTTGCATATGGCAATTTGGCTGATCAGACAGAGAATGCAGATAGATGGCATTATCAGATTAAGAAGCCTTCAGAAGGAGGGTGGATTGATATTCCGGCAAATGCATTAAAAACAAAAGATAACGGTGAAAAAAGCTGGATGAATGATGATAAGGGCTTGGATGGCACATATTATTACGCAAAGCTGAATAAGGATGAAATTACATCTACATTTCAAGGTGAGGCGTATACAGCAGTAGCATATGCGTGGAAAGCTCCAAAGAATGGTTATTTTAAGATGACATTGGAAAGTCCGATAACACAGGCAAGCAGTCCGGCACCGAGTTTCTTTGTCTGCCACTCAAGTGATAATCAGGATGGCAAAGATTTATTCCGTAATATCGTTGGTGCAAATAGTACAATTACAAGTAAAATTGCAAGAGTCCACACAGGAGAATGGCTTCGTTTAGGAGCAACTACAAAGAATGCATGGGCAAGTGGTTTGAAACCGGTAGTGATGGAAGTTACTGCAAAAGATTATGCAGTTCAGTATTTAGAAGAAGTAAGTGGTATTGAAGAAGGGAACAGTTATACAGAAGCTTCCAAACAGGCAGTTAAAGAGGCACGATCAGCATTACAAGAAGCGATTCTGCCGGAAGTTCCGGATATGGTAGTTGTTGAGCAGAAGATTACAGCGTTAGAACAGGCGATTGCAGGATTGCAAGAGTATGTTCCGGTAACAGAAGTTACATTAAATGTAACTGAGGCCAATTTGAAAGTCGGTGAGACAGTACAATTAACGGCTATAGTTGCACCGGATAATGCTAGCCAAGAAGTTCTCTGGGTATCTGATGCAGAGGGTATCGCTTCTGTTGATAGTGCAACTGGATTAGTTACAGCTAATAGTGCGGGAACGGCGATTATTACAGCAACTTCCACAATGAATCCGGAAAAGAAAGCACAATGTACAGTTGTTGTTACTCGTGATGATACAGCATTAGATGTAGCAATCAAAGCAGCAGAAGAGAAAATACGGGAAGAGAATTTTGAAAATAAATATACAGAAGCTTCAAAAACAGCTCTTAGAGAAAATTTGGAGAATGCGAAACTTGCGAAAGAGAACGCGAACCTTTCTGTGGAAGATGTGAAATTAGTTGTTGATGCATTAAATGCTTCAATCGAAGAATTACAATTAAAAGCAGTAGTTACAATCAATAATAACGATCAGATAGAAACAAAATACTGTGAAATCGGAGAACAGGTGAGAGTTGTTGCACAGACTGTGAAAGACAAGAAGTTCTCACACTGGACATTCAATGGAACTCCTATCTGTTATTCGAGTCCGTATACTTTCACAGTATATGGAGATACAACGATAGAAGCGGTTTATGTAGATGCTGGAGAAGAAGTAACTCCGCAGGCAGCTATGTTGTGCAGCGTGTCATACAATAAATCTACGCAGACTATTAAATATACGGCAAAACGTTCAGTACCTGAAGGATGTAAGATTGTAAAACATGGAATGATTTTAACAAGCAAACCAGCATGGGAAGCCTTGTATAAAGATAATCAAGAAGCGTTTAAGCTGGAAGCAGACAGAATTATTACTAAAGTAGCAACGACCACAGGTTTAGCAGGAAATTATTCTGTTAGTGTAAAATGCACAAAGCCGAATATTTGGTATGCAAAAGGTTATGTTGTATACACGGATAAGAACGGTGAGGAACAGACTGTATATAGTGATGTTGTGAGCTATGAAGTAAAATAATAAAATTAAGAGGAGAAGAGAAAGATGAAAAGAGCATTTTTAGAGCCGGGGATGGAAGTTATTAAATTTCAGGATGAGGATATCATTACAACTTCTGTTATAGAAGATAACGAAGATGGTGGGACTATCGAGGGTGAGGATCCGTAAAGTAACATTTCTGGCAGAAGTAATGTGGGGTATCGTACGAGATGCGATACCCTTGCTTTTTATCATTATATATTGATTGAATTTTATGTTTTTTGAACAGAAAAAAAGATATATCTGTTGTATTGGGATCTGAATAAAATTAAGATAGAAAAGTAAGCATATGAGGCAATGAATTTATGCGTAATACATCTTTGGAAGAAGAACTTCGATCGGGGAAAGCTTGTGTCTCCACAACGGTTGGAGACAGCATGGAACCGATGCTGCGTAATCGAAAGGATACAATTATTATAGAACCGGTTCATGGAAGACTGAAGCGATATGACCTTCCACTTTATCGAAGACCGGACGGGAAATATGTACTGCATCGTATTCTGCATGTGAAGAAGAATGGGTATGTTATCTGTGGGGACAATCGTTGGTGGAAAGAGAATGTGCCGGATGAATGGATAGTCGGTGTAGTGACAGAGTTTTATCGTAGAGAAGAGCATATATATATAACAGATCGGAAGTATCGTCTGTATGTTCATTTATGGTGCGACTTCTTTTGGATTCGTGTGTTGATCCTTCGAGTGAAACATATTTTACAGCGAATAAAGAAGAAATGAATACAGGAAAAAAGTAAGAAAAAGTAGGTTTGCGAGAATAGAGAGTCTTGTCGAACCTTTCTTTTTTTTGTATACTTTAGTAGATTATAAATTATGAGAGAGTGTGAAAAGTAGCAGGGAAGGGAAATGATATGAAGAAGAAAACACTGCTTATTAAAACAGCAGATTTATGTATCCGAATTCATTATAAATATCCGTATATTGAACAACAATGTGAAACATGGAGGGTGAATGAAGGATACGAACCGGATATTGAAGTGTCTGTTACAGATGAAGAAATTGAAACGGAATACGCGGGGTATCGTGCAGAAAGCGTGAGCAGAGCTTTGTGTGAGAGTACATGTATTTACCGTGCGATCGCAAGAAAGCTGATTGCCTTTCAGGCATTTGTTATGCACGGCGCCGTATTGGAGTTAGACGGAAAAGCGTATGTATTTACCGCGAAGAGCGGAGTCGGAAAGACAACACATACGAAGCTGTGGGTCGAGTATTTTGAAGGCAGAGCAAGTTATATTAACGGGGATAAGCCGATCATCAGATGTAAAGACGGCGTATGGTATGCATATGGCACACCGTGGATGGGAAAAGAAAAGTTTGGAAGTCAAAGTTCTGCGCCGATTCAGGCAGTTTGCTTTATTGAACGGGGAGAAGAAAATAAGATTCAAAAGATTGCTGATAAGGAAGTTATAGACAGAGTGTTTCATCAACTGTTTTTCCCTGAAGATCCTGAGACGTTGATCGAGTTCATGGGATTGGCAGACGATTTTGTTCAAAAGCTTCCGTTTTTTGTATTAAAGTGCAATATTTCAGCAGAAGCTGTACGGGTGGCTTATGAGACTTTGAGTAAAGTATAAGTTTGAAGAAACACAATTAAGGCGATAAAAAAGAAATAAAATCAGGAGAATACGAAGATGAAAATAAAAGAAGGATTTATCAAACGTCAGGTAGGAGAACGCGTCGTAGTCGTTCCAATTGGAGAAGCGGCAAAAAACTTTCATGGTATGATCAACCTTAATGAGACAGGCGGAGAATTGTGGGATCTTCTGAAAGAAAATACAGATGAGGATAAGTTGTTAGAGTCCATGCTGGAGATTTATGAGATTGAACCTGAGCAGGCGCAAAAAAGCATGAAAACTTTTCTGAGAAAATTAAGAGAGGCGGGGGTTTTGGAGGAATAAAGAGAAAGCCTTGCAGTAAGTTTTAATTGAAATCTTATAGATGTTAGTATATACTAAAATAGGCAGAAATTTTGGTTTATTTAAACAAATTTATTTATATGGAGGGCTAAAATATGAGCTACAATGCAACAGGAAACTCAGCGGGCAGAAGAATTGCTACATTGCTTGATGAGGGAAGCTTTGTTGAGATCGGCGGCGCAGTTACTGCCAGAAGCACAGATTTCAACTTGCAGGAAAAAGAAACTCCGGCTGATGGTGTTATTACCGGTTATGGAGTGATTGACGGCAATCTTGTGTATGTGTACAGTCAGGATGCCGCAGTGCTCAACGGAGCGATTGGAGAGATGCATGCAAAGAAGATCGCAAATATCTATGATATGGCGATGAAGATGGGAGCTCCTGTCATCGGTCTTATCGATTGTGCCGGATTGAGACTTCAGGAAGCTACGGATGCTTTAGAAGCTTTTGGAAGTGTTTACTACAAGCAGGCAATGGCATCGGGAGTTGTTCCGCAGATTGCGGCGATTTTCGGTATGTGCGGCGGCGGACTTGCAGTTGTTCCGGGACTTGCTGACTTTACATTCATGGAAGAAAAAAGCGGAAAGCTTTTTGTAAATTCTCCGAATGCGCTTGCAGGAAACGAGATTTCAAGATGTGATACTTCCGCTGCAAAATACCAGAGTGAGACGGCAGGTCTTGTCGACGGTATCGGAACAGAAGCGGATATTTTAAATGAAATTCGTTCTTTGATCTGCATGATCCCGGCAAATAATGAAGATGATCTGTCCTATGAAGAATGTATGGACGATCTGAATCGTATTTGTCCGGATGTTGAAAATGCGGCAGCCGATACTGCAATCGTTCTTTCACAGATTGCAGATGATCAGATTTTTACAGAGATGAAGAAAGATTACGCAAAAGAAATGGTGACAGGGTTTATTCGTCTGAACGGTATGACGGTCGGGGCTGTTGCGAATCGTACAAAAGTTTACGCAGAAGACGGAACAGAGGCAGCATCATTTGATTGTGCACTTACAGTGGATGGCTGTAAGAAAGCGGTTGACTTTGTGAATTTCTGTGATGCATTCTCGATTCCGGTGCTCACATTGACAAATGTAGAAGGATTTTCAGCTACGCTCGACTCTGAAAAAGATATGGCAAGAGCTGTGGCAAGAATGACTTATGCGTTTGCTGAGGCAACAGTGCCGAAAGTGAATGTAATTATAGGAAATGCTTATGGAAGCGCATACATCGCGATGAACAGCAAATCAATCGGTGCGGACATGGTATATGCATGGGAAAATGCAAAGATCGGTATGATGGATGCAAACCTTGCGGCTCGTATCATGTATGATGACGCGGACATGGAAACACAAAAAGAGAAAGCGGCAGAATATGAAAAAATCCAATCCAGTGCTAAATCAGCGGCTCGCAGAGGATATGTTGATGCGATCATCACGCCTGCCGATACGAGAAAATATGTGATCGGCGCATTTGAGATGCTGTTTACAAAGAGAGAGGATCGTCCGAATAAGAAACACGGTACGGTTTAGTGAGGTGAGGCGAAGTGAAGAAAAAAATCAGTTTATTAGGGCTTATCCTCATTCTTGTTTTTAGTTTTTCGGGATGCGGAAAGTCTGATGATACAGTAGAATATGATCAGGAACAGCTTGAGCAGTATGCCGATTTTATAGTTCAGAATTTCAGTATGATGGGAGAGGCGGATTTTCAGAACTTTTCCGATATGTCTGATCTTGAACTTGAAATGACTCTTCTTCAGGCAGGCGTACCTGTAACAGGAGAAAATTTCCTGACGATGATGGGGGCGTGGGATGCCGGAGAACAAGAATGCGGAGAGTTTGTCGGCTTAAAAGACGGTTATACAATGGAAACAACAAATGAAGGCGCACTTCTGACTGTTGAAGGAGATTTTGCGGAAAGAGACGGAGCGCTTGAATTTGCGTTTGATAAGAAAGGAAATATCGAGAGTCTGACGATCGGAGCACATTACAGTACGGCGGAGATTTTGAAAAAAGCAGGACTTAATACGATTCTCGGAATGGGAACGGTTTTTGTTGTATTGATCTTTATTTCATTTATTATTTCACTGTTTAAATTTATTCCGGCGCTTGAACAGAAGTTTAAAAAGAGTGCAAAAACAGAGATTGTAAATGAAAAACCAACGGCAGCTTTGAAAACGGAGATGCCGGAAGTGTCGGAAGATGTTACGGAGGATACAGAGCTTGCAGCGGTAATTGCGGCGGCAATCGCGGCATCTGAAGGAACATCGGCAGACGGATTTATCGTTCGTTCTATAAAGAGAAGAAAATCAAATAAATGGAATTAAAGAAAAGGAGATAAGAAAATGAAAAATTATACAATTACAGTAAATGGGAATGTATATGATGTAACAGTGGAAGAAAAAGGCGCAGGCGCTGTTCCGGCTTTGAAACCGGCTCCGAAAGCAGCTCCGGCTCCGAAAGCGGCACCTGCTCCAGTGGCAAAAGCAGCGGGCGCAGGAAACATTCAGGTGAAAGCAGGCGCGGCAGGAAAAGTATTCCAGATCCCGACAAGCGTAGGTCAGAGTGTTCAACAGGGTGATACAGTGATCGTGATCGAGGCAATGAAGATGGAAATTCCGGTTGTTGCACCGGAAGCGGGAACGATCGCAAGTATTGATGTGGCTGTAGGAGATGCGATAGAATCAGGAGCAGTATTAGCTACGTTAAATTAGTTACTGACGGAGGTTTTTAACAAATGGAATATATTTCAAATACACTGGGAAACCTCATTGAACAGACAGCGTTTATGAATCTTACGGTCGGAAACCTGATCATGATCGCAGTTGCGTGTGTGTTTCTCTATTTAGCAATCAGACACGGCTTTGAGCCGCTTCTGCTTGTACCGATTGCTTTCGGTATGCTGCTTGTAAATATCTATCCTGATATTATGCTTCATGCCGAGGACTCAGCGAATGGTACGGGTGGATTACTTTATTACTTCTATGTCCTTGACGAGTGGTCGATCCTTCCGTCTTTGATCTTCCTCGGTGTAGGAGCAATGACGGATTTCGGACCTTTGATCGCGAACCCGAAAAGTTTCCTTCTCGGAGCTGCCGCTCAGTTTGGTATCTTTGCTGCATATTTAGGCGCTATGGCAATGGGATTTTCAGATAAAGCTGCCGCAGCGATCTCCATTATCGGAGGAGCTGACGGACCGACATCTATTTTCCTTGCCGGAAAACTGCAACAGACAGCGATTCTCGGACCGATCGCGGTAGCGGCATATTCTTATATGTCACTTGTACCGATCATCCAGCCGCCGATCATGAAACTTCTTACGACGGAGAAAGAACGTAAGATCAAGATGGAGCAGCTTCGTCCGGTATCAAAATTAGAGAGAATTCTTTTCCCGATCATTGTAACGATCGTTGTTTGTACGATTCTTCCGACGACAGCTCCTCTTGTAGGTATGCTTATGCTCGGAAACTTGTTTAAAGAGTCCGGTGTTGTAAGACAGCTTACAGAGACCGCTTCTAATGCGTTGATGTATATCGTTGTAATTTTGCTCGGAACATCTGTGGGAGCGACAACAAGCGCTGAGGCGTTCTTGAATTGGGATACTTTAAAAATCGTTGCTCTCGGACTGATTGCATTTGCGTTCGGTACAGCGGCGGGAGTGTTGTTCGGTAAAATCATGTGCTGGGCAACGAAAGGAAAAGTCAATCCGCTGATTGGGTCTGCGGGCGTATCTGCAGTTCCTATGGCGGCGCGTGTTTCACAGAAAGTGGGAGCCGAGGCTGATCCGACTAACTTCTTATTGATGCATGCGATGGGTCCGAATGTCGCGGGTGTTATCGGTACTGCGGTTGCAGCCGGAACATTTATGGCAATCTTTGGCGTTAAGTAATTGATGGAGGAAAAATAAATGGCAGAAATTGAAAAAAAACCGGTTAAAATAGTAGAAACGATTCTGCGTGACGCGCATCAGTCATTGATCGCTACAAGAATGACTACAGAACAGATGCTTCCGATCATTGAAAAGATGGATCAGGTCGGTTATCATGCAGTTGAATGCTGGGGAGGAGCTACGTTTGATGCGTCTTTGCGCTTCCTGAAAGAAGATCCATGGGAGAGGCTTCGTAAATTCCGTGACGGATTTAAAAATACAAAACTTCAGATGCTGTTCCGCGGACAAAATATTCTGGGGTATCGCCCGTACGCAGATGATGTAGTAGAATACTTTGTACAAAAATCAGCGGCAAATGGAATTGATATTATCCGAATTTTTGATTGTCTGAATGATATCAGAAACTTGAAGACAGCAGTGACGGCCGCAAATAAAGAAAAAGCACATGCACAGGTAGCGATGTCTTATACACTTGGCGATGCGTATACTCTTGATTACTGGGTGGATCTTGCAAAGAGAATCGAAGATATGGGAGCGAATTCTATTTGTGTTAAAGATATGGCAGGACTTCTTGTTCCGTATGAAGCGACAGAACTTGTCACAGCGCTGAAAGAGGCAGTAAATATCCCGATTGAAATGCATACACATTATACATCGGGAGTTGCTTCGATGACTTATATGAAATCTGTAGAGGCAGGAGCTGATATCATTGACACCGCAATGTCTCCGTTTGCTCTCGGAACGTCGCAGCCGGCAACGGAAGTGATGGTGGAAACGTTCAAAGGTACGCCGTATGATACTGGATTAGATCAGAAACTGTTATCTGAGATTGCGGATTATTTCCGTCCGATCAGAGATGAAGCGCTTGAAAGCGGACTGCTTAATCCGAAAAACCTCGGAGTTAATATTAAGACTTTATTATATCAGGTTCCGGGAGGAATGCTTTCTAATCTGACATCTCAGTTAAAAGAACAGGGAGCGGAAGAAAAATTCTATGAAGTGCTTGAGGAAGTACCACGCGTGCGTAAAGATCTTGGCGAGCCGCCGCTTGTTACTCCGTCTTCTCAGATTGTCGGAACACAGGCTGTATTTAATGTTCTGATGGGTGAGAGATATAAGATGGCGACAAAAGAGACAAAAGATATTCTTGCAGGAAAATATGGCGCGACTGTAAAACCGGTTGACGCTCAGCTTCAGAAAAAGATTTTAGGTGAGAATGCAGAGATCATCACATGTCGTCCGGCAGATTTGATCCCGAATGAGCTCGATACACTTCGCAAAGAGTGCGAGCAGTGGATACAGCAGGATGAAGATGTTCTTACGTATGCATTATTCCCGCAGGTTGCCGTTGATTTCTTTAAATACAGACAGGCACAGCAGACAAAAGTTGACGCTGCAGTAGCAGATACTAAGAACGGAGCATATCCGGTATAGATAAAAGGAATAGTGACAGGATCGAACGATTGAATTTATTCAGGAGATCGATCCTGTTTTATTTGTACTCTTTTTCGTTTAGTGGTATCATAAAAAGGAATTTTGAGAAGCGGGAGGTCTTGAATGAAATATTCGGGAAGCATTTCAGATAGAATTAAGGCTCTTAGAGCCGAGATGAGACGGGAAAAGATAGATCTTTATATTATTCCGTCAACAGATTATCATAACAGTGAATATATAGGTGAATATTTTAAGGAACGTCAATATATGACCGGATTTACAGGCTCTGCTGGAACTGTGGTGTTTACAGAGGAGAAAGCGGGGCTTTGGACAGACGGGCGCTATTTTATACAGGCAGAACAAGAACTGCAGGGCAGTGAGATCATCCTTTTTAAAGCAGGGGAGCCGGGCTGCCCGGAAATCGAAGAATTTATACGGACAGAATTGCCGGAAGGCGGAAAGATCGGATTTGATGGCCGTACGATTCGGGTAGAACAAGGAAAAGAATTTGAAAAGATTGCCGAAGAAAAATGCGGAGCGCTGTCTTATCTTTCGGATCTTGTCGATGTTGTCTGGAAAGACAGACCGCCTTTGCCGACGGAAAAAGCGTTCTTTTTGGATGAATTTTACTCGGGAGAAACAGCAGCTTCTAAGTTGGAAAGAGTAAGGTGTAAGATGGATGAATCAGGAGCTGATGTACATCTGTTATCAAGTCTTGATGATATTGCGTGGCTATTAAACATCAGAGGAAACGATATCTTGTGTTGTCCTCTTGTTTTGGCATATTTAATAATCTATAAGGATCATGTTGAATTGTTTGCAGATGAAGAAAAGTTCTCCGATGATATGAAGCGGGAATTTGCGAAAAATCATGTTGCTCTAAGACCATATACAGAAATCGAAAATGCGGTCGGAAAACTAAGCGGCAGGAAGAAAATGCTGATAGATCCCGAGCGTCTTAGCTATGCTTTATATAAATTGATACCGGATGAAACTGAAATGATAGAGAAAGAGAATCCGGAAATCATAATGAAATCTGTAAAAAATGATATTGAAACAGAGCATATTCGCAGGGCGCATTTAAAGGATGCGGCTGCACATACAAAATTTATATATTGGCTGAAAGAAAATATCGGGAAAACAGAGATTACCGAACGGTCAGCTTCCGCTCGTTTAGAAGAGTTTAGAAAAGAGCAGGATGGATATTTAGGACCAAGTTTTGAACCAATCAGCGCATACTACGAACATGGAGCGATTGTCCATTACAGTGCATCGAAGGAAAGCGACGCACGATTAGAAAAGGGGCATTTTCTTTTAACAGATACCGGAGGACATTATAAGGATGGATCGACTGATATTACAAGAACCGTGGCTTTAGGTGAAGTGAGTTATCAGGAAAAAGAAGATTTCACTCTTGTTTTGCGTTCGATGCTCAGACTTATGAACGCTGTGTTTTTGGAAGGGTGCAGCGGTGCGAATTTAGACTGTCTTGCAAGAGAAGTGTTTTGGAAGGAAAGGCTGAATTTTAATCATGGCACGGGTCATGGGGTTGGATATCTTTTGAATATTCACGAGCCTCCGATTAATTTCAGATGGAAGGAAGGCAAAAATGCTGCGCCGGCTCTTCAAAAAAATATGATAATTACAGATGAACCGGGGATTTACAGAGCAGGCCGACATGGCGTCAGAATTGAAAATGATCTTCTTGTCGTAGAAGATACGCAGAACGAGTTCGGAAAGTTTTTGAAATTTGAGCCGCTTACCTATGTTCCGATTGATCTTGATGCAATTCTCCCTGAAAAAATGAGTGATGAAGAAAAAAAGATGCTGAACGAATATCATGCTGCCGTTTATGAAAAAGTCGGAATGTATTTAGAGGAGAACGAGCGAGAGTGGCTGAAGCGATATACAAGACCGATATAAATTATGCACATCTGCAAATCGGACAATGACAGTAAAGAAAAAATAAGATATAATCAGTTGGTGATAATTGAGAAAAAGTAGGAAACAAAAATGGGACAAAATGAAACAACGACAAATGAACTTTTATTAAGAATTAAAGAAAAATATAAAAAAATGAGTAAAGGACAGCGGCGTCTTGCAGATTATGTATGCAATGATTACGACAAAGCGGTTTTTTTGACGGCTGCCAAATTAGGAGAGATCGTCGGGGTCAGTGAGTCAACTGTAGTGCGATTCGCTACACAGCTTGGCTATAAAGGATATCCGGGATTTCAAAAGGCATTAGAAGAACTTGTCCGTAATAAGCTGAATTCGATCCAGAGGATGGAAGTGACGTATGGAAGAATCAGCCAAAGTGAAATACTGGAAACTGTTCTTCAATCCGATATAGATAAGATTAAGATGACTCTTGCAGATATCGACCATAAAGCATTTGATCTTGCGATTGACACGCTCCTGAATGCGAGGAGAGTTTATGTAATAGGGATCAGAAGCTGCGCTCCGTTAGCATCATTTTTAGGATTTTACTTAAATCTTGTTTGTGATAACGTATCTGTTGTCGATGTAAACAGTTCCAGTGAAATATTTGAACAGTTGATCAGAATTAACGAACATGATGTTATCATAGGGATCAGTTTTCCGAGATATTCTATGCGGACATTAAAAGCATTGGAGTTTGCAAGTAACCGAAAGGCAAAAGTGATCACTTTAACGGACAGCGTCCATTCGCCTATGAATCTGTATTCATCGTGCAATCTGATTGCAAGAAGTGATATGGCGTCGATCGTAGACTCTCTTGTAGCGCCGTTAAGCGTAGTGAATGCTCTCGTAGTGGCGCTTTGCATGAAGAGACAAAAAGAAGTTGTATCAACACTTGAGACGTTAGAGGAAATATGGGGAGAATATGAAGTGTACAGCAGAGATGAATTAGATCCTATGAAACGTTCGTTTTTCCCGGATGAAACGGCAGGAGGAAAAGATGAGTAAAGTGATAGTTGTCGGAGGCGGAGCCGCAGGAATGATGGCGGCTGTATTTGCCGCCGAAAACGGGCATCATGTTCAGATTTATGAGAAAAATGACAGATTGGGCAGGAAATTATTTATAACGGGAAAGGGACGCTGTAATATTACAAATGCATCGGATGTTGAAGAATTATTTCAGGCGGTAGTCAGTAACCCAAAGTTTTTATATAGTGCATTTTACAGTTTTACGAATGAACAGGTGATCGACTTTTTTGAAAATCTCGGTGTGAAGACGAAGGTTGAAAGAGGAAACAGAGTCTTTCCTGTTTCCGATCATTCGTCGGATATAATCGGGGCGCTTCAAAGAGAACTGCACCGTCTCGGCGTTCAGATATCTCTTTGTACGGAAGTGGAAAAAATATGTGTAGAAAACGAGAAAATAACAGGAATCATTATTTCTGATGATTCCCAAAAACAAAAGCAGCATTTTGTTGACGCAGATGCGGTGATCATAGCGACTGGAGGGATTTCTTATCCTGCTACAGGATCGACAGGAGACGGATACCGATTTGCAAAAACATGCGGGCATAAGGTTACCGAACTTTTTCCGGCTCTCGTTCCGATGGAAGTAAAAGAATGGTATGCAAAACAGCTTCAGGGTCTGTCGCTTCGGAACGTATGTATCCGTGTGACCGACGGAAAAAGGAAATTATATGAAGAATTCGGAGAGATGCTGTTTACCCATTATGGAGTGACAGGTCCGGTTATTTTAAGCGCTAGCAGTATTGTAGGAAAAAGGCTGAAAGAAAAAGAGCTGACTTTACATATCGACTTAAAACCGGCGCTTACAGAAGAACAACTCGACAAACGGATTCTCAGAGAGTTCGATGCGAATCATAACAAACAGTTTAAAAATGCAGTCGATAGTTTGTTTCCGGCAAAACTAAAACCTGTTATGACAGAACTTTCAGGTATTGCGGAAGAAAAGAAAGTAAATGAGATTACAAAAGAAGAAAGAATGCGGTTTGTACGTCTGATCAAAGATTTTAAAATGACGCTTACAAGTTTAAGAAGCTATAGCGAGGCGATCATTACAAAAGGCGGAGTAAGCGTAAAAGAGATCCATCCGGGAACAATGGAGTCAAAGTTTGTTAAAAATTTATATTTTTCGGGAGAAGTTTTGGATCTTGATGCTCTTACAGGAGGTTATAATCTTCAGATTGCATGGTCTACGGCATATCTTGCGGGAATGAATGCCGGAAGAGAAGAATAAAAGAAAAAGCAGTAAGAAAGGGGAAAGAAAATGGGATATAATGTGGCGGTGGACGGCCCGGCAGGAGCCGGAAAAAGTACGATAGCAAAACTGGTGGCGAAAGAAAAAGGATATATATATGTAGATACAGGAGCAATGTATAGAGGATTGGCGATCCATTTTCTGAAAAAAGGAATTTCGCCGGAAGACAAAGAGGCTGTTGCAAAAGCGTGCATAGATGCAGATGTAAGTATTGTGTACGAAAACGGAGTACAGCAGGTTTATTTAAACGGTGAAAATATTACAGGCATGCTTCGTACAGAAGAAGTTGGAAATATGGCGTCAAAAACGTCGGCTATCCCGGCGGTTAGGGAAAAGCTTTTAGAATTGCAGAAAACGCTGGCACGCGAAAAAGATGTGATCATGGACGGACGGGATATCGGAACAAATATTCTTCCGAATGCAGATGTGAAAATCTATCTGACTGCCAGCGTAGAAACAAGAGCAAAACGTAGATATGATGAGCTTGCGTCAAAAGGGGAATCATGTGACTTTGACGAGATTGCACGGGATATCAAGGAAAGAGATGAACGTGACATGACAAGAGAAATTGCACCGTTGAAAAAAGCAGAGGATGCGATCTTAGTAGACAGTTCGGATATGACGATTGATGAAGTGGTAAGTAAAATATGCAGCTTCTGTAATTAGTGAGAGGAAAATACAGTGAAAGTGATAAAAGCAAAGACTGCCGGATTTTGTTTCGGAGTAAAGCGGGCGGTTGACACGGTATATAAGCAGGTAGATACAAAGTGTGGACAGATTTATACGTATGGTCCGATTATCCACAATGAAGAAGTTATCAAAGATATGAGGGATAAAGGGGTTATCGTACTACGTTCTGAAGAAGATTTGGATATGATCAGTCAAGGTACGGTCATTATCCGGTCTCACGGAGTGGAAAAACGCATTTATGAAAAGATCGAACAAAAAGGTCTTAGAATTGTAGATGCTACCTGCCCATTTGTGAAAAAGATTCATAATATTGTATCTGAAAAGAGCGGAGAGGGATTTCATATTATTATAATCGGAAACCCGGAACATCCTGAAGTTGTAGGGATAAAAGGATGGGCGAAAGACAATGTAACCGTCATACAAAGTGCGGAAGATGCGGAATGTTTTACAGCTGATCGAAAAGAGAAAATCTGCATTGTTTCCCAGACGACATTTAATTACAATAAATTTAAAGATTTAGTTGAAATTATAATGAAAAAGAGTTATGATGTAAGTGTTTTAAATACAATCTGTAATGCTACAAAAGAGCGTCAGACTGAAGCTGAAAGCATTGCAGAGTCGGTGGATGCTATGATCGTTATTGGAGATAAACATAGTTCCAATACTCAGAAATTAGTTGAGATCTGCCGCAAAGCATGTGACAATACGTACTATATACAGACACTTGACGATTTGGATTTGAATCAATTAGGGTCAGTGGAAACAGTAGGTATTACAGCAGGGGCATCCACGCCCAACAATATAATTGAGGAGGTTCAAAATAATGTCAGAATTATCTTTTGAACAGATGTTAGACGAGTCATTTAAAACGATTCACAATGGAGAAGTAGTTGAGGGAACGGTAATCGATGTAAAACCGGAAGAGATTATCCTGAATATCGGTTATAAGGCAGACGGTATCATTACAAAGAATGAATACTCCAACGATCCGTCAGTTGACCTCACAAAAGTAGTATCCGTAGGTGATACGATGACAGTCAAAGTTTTGAAAGTAAACGACGGAGAGGGTCAGGTTCTTCTTACATATAAGAGACTTGCAGCCGAGAAAGGAAATGAGAGACTGCGTGAAGCGTTTGAGAACAAAGAAGTCCTCAAAGCTACAGTTACACAGATTCTCGGAGGCGGCATTTGCGCTACAGTTGATGAAGTCAGAGTGTTTATCCCGGCAAGCCTTGTATCTGATTCTTATGAGAAAGATCTTGGAAAATATGAAGGTCAGGAAATTGAATTCGTAATCAGCGAGTTCAATCCGAGAAGAAACCGTGTGATCGGAGACAGAAGACAGCTTCTTGTTGCAGAACGTGCCGAGAAACAGAAAGAACTGTTTGCAAGATTACAAGTCGGAGACAGAGTAGACGGCGTGATCAAAAATGTGACGGATTTCGGAGCGTTTGTTGATCTTGGCGGAGTTGACGGACTTCTCCATATTTCTGAAATGTCATGGGGAAGAATTGATAATCCGAAGAAAAACTTCCACGTAGGTGATACTCTTACTGTTCTTGTGAAAGACATTCACGATACAAAAGTTGCCTTAAGTTTGAAGTTCCCGGAGACAAACCCGTGGGCGAATGCTTCAGAGAACTTTGCAGTAGGTACAGTGATCACAGGAAAAGTTGCACGTATGACAGATTTCGGTGCATTTGTTGAACTTGCACCGGGAGTTGATGCGCTTCTTCATGTATCTCAGATTTCGAGAGAACATGTTGAGAAACCATCGGATGTTCTTTCTGTAGGTCAGGAGATTACAGCTAAGATTGTTGACCTGAACGAAGAAGAGAAGAAGATCAGCCTGAGCATGAAAGCATTGGAAGCTGATCGTGATGAAGAAGATGCAGTATCTGTTGATTACGAAGCAGATGCTGAGTAATTATCTTTTGTATTTTATATAATGGATAAGATAGGGGACGATACTTGCATAGAGTGTCGTTCTCTTTATTATGTTAAAAAGATAACATTCTTCTGAAAATACAGAATTGTATGATTTTGTCGTTTGAATGACTGGATTTTTATGCTTCATTCTAGTAAAATAACGTAATATGAAAATAATGCGGGAATAGAGTGTGATAAGTAGATTCTGTTTCGGCGGGAAAGAAAGGAAGAATATCATGGGACTTCTGACATTTAAAGGCGGTATCCATCCGGATGACGGAAAGCGTTTTTCAAAAGACAGTGAAATACGTACATTACTGCCGAAAGGGGAACTGGCGTATCCGCTTTCACAGCATATCGGAGCGCCTGCGAATCCGATCGTAAAAAAAGGAGATCATGTTTTAAAAGGACAGAAGATTGCGGAAGCAGGAGGTTTTGTGTCATCACCGATCCATGCTTCTGTATCCGGAACTGTGAAAGGAATTGAATATCGGTTTAATCCGGCAGGTACAAAAACAGAATGTATCATCATTGAAAATGATGGAGAATACGCGGAAATAAACGATCTTACGGTGAAACCTTTTGGTGAGATGACAAGAGAAGAGATCATTGAGAGAATCGGTGAAGCCGGTATTGTCGGAATGGGAGGCGCAGGTTTTCCTACGAGGGTAAAGCTTTCTCCGAAAGAACCTGAAAAGATAGAATATATTATTGCGAACTGTGCAGAGTGTGAACCGTATATTACGGCAGATTACAGAAGGATGTTGGAGAATACCGGACAACTGGTGAACGGTATGCGTATAATCCTTTCGCTGTTTCCGAATGCAAAAGGAATCTTTGCGGTAGAAGATAATAAAAAAGACTGTATTGAAAAATTAAACAAAGAAACAGAAAATGACCCGAATATGGAAGTGAAGGCACTCATGACAAAATATCCTCAGGGAGCGGAACGTCAGTTGATCTATGCAGTGACAAAACGTGCGATCAATTCATCTATGCTCCCGGCAGATGCGGGTTGTATTGTTGATAATGTGGAAACATTGATCGGGATTCATATGGCAGTAGCTGAGGGGAAACCTCTTACGGAACGTGTTGTTACTGTAAGCGGAGACGCCATAAATTCTCCGGGAAACTTTAAAGTTCTTCTTGGAACAAACCATATGGAATTAATTGAAGCGGCGGGTGGATTTTCTCAACAGCCGGAAAAATTGATATCCGGAGGGCCTATGATGGGATTCGCCATGGTAAGTGCAGAAGCTCCGGTAACAAAAACATCTTCTTCTATTCTTGCGTTTAAGGAAGATATAGTTTCAAAAAGCGTGGAGACGGCATGTATCAACTGTGCAAGATGCGTTGATGTCTGTCCGAGTCGTATTATACCTTCACGATTAGCCGATCTTGCCCAAAGACATGATGAAAAGGCTTTTGTTGCGATGAATGGACTTGAATGTGTGGAATGTGGATCATGCAGTTATGTGTGTCCGGCGAAAAGACCTTTGAAACAGGCTATCGGTTCTATGAGAAAAATTGCGCTTGCAAATAAAAGAAAGAAGTAAGTGAGAGGTGAGAGAAAAGTGAATGAAAATTATCATGTATCAGCATCCCCGCATATTCGGGATAAGATAAAAAGCAGCAATATCATGCTTCTTGTTGTGATTGCCCTGCTCCCTGCTACTGTATTCGGAATTTGGAATTTTAGACATGAAAATGCGTGGATCTTAGTTGTTGCTACAACGGCGGCTGCTGTGCTTGCAGAGTATATCTATGAAAAATTAATGCATAAACCGGTTACAATCGGTGATTTCAGCGCAGTTGTTACAGGTCTTTTACTTGCATTGAATCTTCCGCCGACGCTTCCGTGGTGGATGGGGGTACTCGGAGCCGTATTTGCAATCGTTGTTGTAAAACAGCTTTTCGGTGGATTGGGACAAAATTTTATGAATCCGGCCTTAGCTGCAAGATGCTTTCTTCTAATCTGTTTTACGCAAAAAATGACGTATTTTGTGTATGACGGCGTGACAGGCGCAACTCCGCTTGCACAATTAAAGAGCGGCAATGTAGTAAATACGATGGATATGCTTCTTGGAAATGTCCGGGGAACGATCGGAGAGACATCGGTGATCGCGATTATGATCGGAGCGATGTTCTTAATATTGACAGGAGTGATAGATCTTAGAATTCCGGGATCTTATATCGTATCATTTGTTATTTTTATCACGCTTTTCGGCGGCAATGGATTTGATCCGTGGTACATAACCGCTCATTTATGCGGCGGCGGTCTGATGCTTGGAGCATGGTTTATGGCAACAGATTATGTGACTGCTCCGATTACGAGCAAAGGAAAGATTTTGTATGGCATTTGTATGGGAATCTTAACCGGACTGTTCCGTTTGTTCGGAGCTTCGGCAGAAGGGGTATCTTATGCAATCATCATCAGTAACCTTTTGGTTCCGTTGATCGAGAAGGTTACTCTTCCGAAACCTTTCGGTAAAGGAGGAGAAAAGTAATGAATAAAATTATAAAAAATACGTTGATCTTAACTGCAATAACAGTTGTTTCAGGACTTTTGCTCGGAATTGTTTACGATGTTACAAAAGAGCCGATTGCGCAGGCGCAGGAGCGTACAAAACAAAAGGCGTTTCAGACAGTGCTTCCCGAGGCTTCAGAGTTTACATCCAGCAATTTCGATGAAAAAGAGGCGGCAAAAATTTTAAAAGAAAACGGTTATACAGACGATATAACAGAAGTAGCGGAAGCGACAGATAAAAAAGGGAAAGTAATCGGTTACGTGATCAATGTCACTTCTCACGAAGGGTATGGCGGCGACATTGAAATTTCTGTAGGAATCGCCTCGGACGGAACAGTGAAAGGAATTGAGATGCTCTCCATCGGAGAGACGGCGGGATTAGGAATGAAAGCGAAAGACGCTGAATTTAAAGATCAGTTTCGGGATAAAAAAGTGCAAAAATTCACTTATACGAAAAATGGAGAAAAAGGCGATGATAAGATCGATGCCATCAGCGGCGCTACGATTACGACAAATGCAGTGACTAATGCCGTTGATTCAGCACTGATTTATTATCAAACGGAGTTAGGAGGCGGTATCAATGAATAAATGTGCAGAACGTCTTTATAATGGCCTTGTGAAAGAAAATCCTACGTTCGTTCTCATGCTCGGTATGTGTCCGACTCTTGCGGTTACAACATCTGCGATCAACGGAATCGGTATGGGGCTTTCTACGACAGCGGTACTTGTGATGTCAAATATGTTGATTTCTATGTTGAGAAAAGTGATTCCGGCATCAGTGCGTATGCCTGCTTTTATCGTTGTTGTAGCTTCTTTTGTTACGATCGTTGATTTTTTGATGGCGGGATTTGTTCCCGGGCTTTATAAATCACTCGGATTGTATATCCCTTTGATCGTAGTAAACTGTATTATTTTGGGGAGAGCGGAAAGCTATGCATCAAAAAATCCGGTGCTTCCTTCGATTTTCGACGGGATCGGTATGGGACTTGGATTCACGGTCGGTCTTACGGCAATCGGTATTGTGAGAGAACTGCTTGGTGCAGGCGAGGTGTTCGGCATTCGTGTTATGCCGCAGTCATATGAACCTCTTACGATTTTTGTTCTTGCCCCGGGTGCGTTTTTTGTATTGGCATGTCTTGTAGCTCTTCAGAATAAAGTGAAAGCGAATCTTGAGAAAAAAGGAAAAAAAGTTCCGGTATCGTCAGGATGCGGCGAAGGTTGCTCTGCATGTGCAAGCAAAGGAATCTGCGGAGGTCATCTCGCAGAAAACGAACCACATCATGAAGAGACGAATGTAAAAGAAGAGGAGGAGGCATAAATGCAGGAATTACTTTTGATTGCAGTCGGAGCTGCGTTTGTAAATAATGTTGTCCTTAGTCAGTTCCTCGGTATCTGTCCGTTTTTAGGTGTTTCTAAAAATGTAAAAACTGCAGCCGGAATGGGCGGAGCAGTTGTATTCGTTATCACAATCGCTTCGTTTGTAACAGGATTGATCTATAAATTCATCCTTGGAAACCCGAAAATTTTAGGAGGAGAGCTCCAATATTTAAACACTATCGTATTTATCCTTGTCATAGCAGCTCTTGTACAGTTCGTAGAGATGTTTTTAAAGAAAGTGATGCCTCCGTTATATAATGCCCTCGGCGTTTATCTTCCGCTGATTACAACGAACTGCGCGGTTCTTGGCGTAGCGCTGACAAACGTACAAAACGGATATTATGAAAAAGGTGTCGGGATCGGTTTGCTGACCGGTGTAGTGAACGGATTTGCGACAGCGGCGGGATTTTTTGTTGCGATTGTTCTTATGGCCGGAATTCGGGAAAAAATCGAACACAATAATGTTCCCGAAGCATTTAAAGGAACTCCGATCGTTCTTGTGACAGCCGGACTGATGGCAATCGCATTTTGCGGATTTTCAGGATTAATATAGGAGGTGCGATAGAATGAATATAACAGCGATTCTTTTGGCTGCCGCGATCGTCGGTGGAGCCGGATTATTTATCGGTATTTTCCTAGGTGTATCCGGAAAAAAATTCGCAGTTGAAGTTGATGAAAGAGAAGAGGCGATTCTCGATGTTTTACCTGGAAATAACTGTGGAGGCTGCGGTTATGCAGGATGTTCAGGCCTCGCTGCGGCGATTGCTCAGGGAAAAGCGGATGTAGGAGGATGCCCGGTCGGAGGCGCTTCTGTAGCTGGGAAGATCGGTGAGATTATGGGCGTAGACGCCTCGGCAAGCGAAAGAAAAACTGCATTTGTAAAATGCGGCGGAACATGTGAAAAGACAAAAAGTGAATATGAATATTATGGAATCAAAGACTGTATCATGGCAAGTCAGATGCAGGATGGAGGAGCAAAAGGGTGTGCATACGGGTGTCTCGGATATGGCTCATGCGTGGATGCCTGTCCGTTTGATGCAATCCATATTGTAGATGGAATAGCAGTTGTTGATAAGGAAGCATGTAAAGCATGTGGAAAATGTGTGGATGCATGTCCGAAGCACCTGATCGAATTGATCCCGTATAAGCAGAAAACATTTGTGCAGTGTAACTCAAATGAGAAAGGGAAAGCATTAATGGACGTCTGCCAAGTCGGATGTATCGGATGTCGTCTCTGCGAGCGAAACTGCGAAGCCGGGGCTATTACAGTTAATAACTTTTTGGCTCATATAGATGCCGACAAATGCACAAATTGCGGCGTATGTGCAGAAAAATGTCCTCGAAAGATCATAACAGTACGGTTTGAAGCGTGAGTAAATGAAGCGTTAAAAGTGTAGTGTATCGCCGGGATTTTCAACGTGTGTGAGGTTAGAAATGAAGAAAAACGATAACATTCTTATACTTGGCATCCTGTTCATTGCTCTGGTCGTGCTGGGAATTCAGCTATTACACTCGGCAAACGGTACGGAGAAAGTAAAAATTACTGTAGACGGGAAGGTTTTTGGCACATATCTGTTGTCTGAAGATCGAACTGTTTCAGTGAACGAAACGAATATAGTTTTAATTACGGAGGGTACGGTTTCAATGGAGTCCGCTGATTGTCCGGATCAGATTTGTGTTCACCATCAGAGGATCAAAAGAAGTGGAGAAAGTATTATATGTCTTCCGAATAAAGTCGTTGTGTCGATAGAAGGCGGAGGCGAAGAAAAACTTGACGGAACTGTACAATAGTCAGGAGAGAGTGATTTGAGAACCAGAGCTGCATATTTCGGTATATTTACAGCGCTGGCATTGATTTTAGGTTATGTGGAACTGCTGATTCCCATTCACTTTGGGATTCCCGGAGCAAAACTGGGACTTGCGAATCTTATAACAATTCTTGTTCTATATAAAATGGGGTGGAAAGAAGCGTTTCTCTTATCTGTTGCCCGCGTTGTTTTAGGCGGTTTTATATTCAGTAATCTATTTTCTATTTTATATAGTCTGGCAGGCGGGATTTTAAGTCTGATCGTTATGGGAATATTGAAAAAAACAGGGAAATTTACTGTAGTCGGTGTCAGCGTCTGCGGCGGTGTTTTTCATAATGTCGGTCAGCTTGCGGTTGCCATGGCTGTGGTTCAGACATACGAAGTAGGATATTACTTCCCTGTACTTTTGATTGCGGGGCTTTTGACGGGAATGCTCATAGGAATGATATCTGCCGAAGTACTGAAACGAACTAAAAATTTACGATTAAAGGAATAAAAAAATGATTTCATATGTAAAAGGTGAATTAGCTGCGATCGAGGAACAAAAAGCAATTATTGATGTGGGCGGCATAGGGTATGGTGTGTTTATGCCACATCAGGCACTGGCGATGTTACCTTCTGTAGGAAATGAAGTGAAACTTTACACTTATCTGAATGTGCGGGAAGATGCCATGCAGCTTTTTGGATTTTTGACAAAAGATGATTTGGAAATATTCCGGCTTGTGATCGGAGTAAGCGGGATCGGGCCGAAAGGCGGTTTGAATATTTTGTCATGTATGTCTCCGGATGAACTGCGGTTTGCAATCATGTCGGGAGATGCAAAAATGATTTCGTCAGCGCCTGGAATCGGGAAAAAGACTGCCGAAAAACTAATTGTAGAACTTCGAGACAAAGTAGATATTGAAAAAATGCTTGATCATGCTGCTCATCCGGAAGAAACAATACAGACAGATATGGCGAAAACATCGGCAAATGAAATGCAATCGGAGGCGGTACAGGCTCTTGTTGCGCTTGGTTACGGGAGTGCGGAAAGCCTTCGCGCGGTAAAGAAAACTTCTGTACAATGTCAGACTGTAGAAGATATATTGAAAGAAGCGCTGCAGTATCTTTTCTGATGAGAGGATGTGGATAAGGCGGAAAGGAAATAATGGACGGCAATGGGAAAACGAATCATAACGACAGAAAACTTAGAGGAAGACATTAAGATTGAAGGAGAATTGCGTCCGCAATCTCTCGGCGAATATATCGGTCAGGAAAAGGCAAAAGAAACACTTGGCATCTATATAGAAGCTGCTAAAGCGCGCGGGGAAACACTTGATCATGTGCTTTTTTACGGGCCTCCGGGACTTGGAAAAACAACGCTTGCCGGAATTATTGCGAATGAAATGGGTGTACACATGAAGGTAACGTCAGGACCTGCAATCGAAAAACCGGGAGAAATGGCGGCAATCTTAAATGGTCTTCAGGAAGGAGACGTTTTGTTTGTCGATGAGATTCACAGGTTAAACCGACAAGTAGAAGAGGTTCTTTATCCTGCTATGGAAGATTTTGCCATTGATATTATGATCGGAAAAGGGTCGGCCGCCCGCTCGATCCGTTTGAACCTGCCTAAATTTACACTTGTCGGCGCAACAACGAGAGCGGGAATGTTAACAGCTCCTTTACGCGATCGTTTCGGTGTTATGCACCGTTTGGAATTATATACTCCGGAAGAACTAAAAACGATCATATTACGTTCGGCATCTGTGTTAAATGTAGAGATCGAAGAGGACGGGGCTTTAGAACTTGCTCGCCGATCCAGAGGAACTCCCCGCCTTGCAAACCGTCTGTTGAAACGTGTAAGAGATTTCGCTCAAGTAAAATACGATGGCAAAATCACGAAAAAAGTGGCAGATTATGCGCTTGACCTTCTTGATGTCGATAAGTATGGTCTGGATCATATCGATCGAACGATTCTGCTGACAATGATTGAAAAATTCCAAGGCGGTCCGGTTGGTTTGGATACACTGGCGGCGGCGATTTCAGAAGATGCAGGAACATTGGAAGATGTGTATGAGCCGTATCTTTTGAAAAACGGATTTATACAGCGGACTCCGAGAGGACGCATAGTAACTGATCTGGCATACCGGCATCTCGGGATAGAATCTTTTGCGGATGAATAATTTCGGAATAGTTATGAAACGGATAGTTCCGAAAAAAGTAGTTGGTTTTTACCGCTAAATAGTTTATAATGAATTTTAAGAAACGCGAGGAGGAAGCTATGAGTTCAGCAAAACATTTTACGGAAGTATTGATCGGAGGAAAAGTATATACTTTGAGCGGATTTGAGGGCGAAGAGTATCTGCAGAAAGTGTCTTCCTATTTGAATCATAAGATAACAGAATGTACAAATAGTGAAGGATACAGAAAACAGAGCGCTGACACAAGAAATGTACTTCTCGCTCTTAACATTGCCGATGATTACTTCAAAGCAAAAAAACAGGGTGATTCGCTGGAGAGTGACATTGAACTAAAAGATAAGGAAATGTATGATTTAAAGCATGAACTTATTTCAGCGCAGATCAAACTGGAGAATGCGGAAAAAGAGTTGGCAAAATTAAAAGAAGAGAACAACGATCTTCAAATGCAGATTGTGAAGCTCGAGACAGAAATGAAAAATCGCAGAAGATAAAAATAAGGCTGTCAGTCATATGACAGCCTGTTTCTTTTGGATAGTGTCTTTTTAGATAGTTGTTGTTTTATATAAAGGGAAAACACCTGTATGTTAAAGGGGATGTAGGGAAAGGAGTCAGCATGGAAAAACGCCGGATTGAAATATTGGCGCCTGCCGGATCTTATGCTTCTTTTAAAGCTGCGATCAACGCAGGAGCGGATGCTGTGTACGCCGGAGGTCCGAAATTTGGAGCAAGAGCATATGCGGATAATTTTACAAAAGAAGAGTTGATCGAAGCGATCAAAGAAGCTCATATATACGGAAGAAAGCTTTACCTTACGGTAAATACACTGCTGAAAAACAACGAAATTTCAGAGTTACCCGAATATCTGAGTCCGCTTTATGAAGCGGGGTTAGATGCGGTGATCGTTCAGGATATAGGAGTTCTCGAACTTGTAAGAGAGTACTTTCCGAAGATGGATATTCATGCGAGTACGCAGATGACGATCACAGGGTATCGCGGAGCGGCATTTATGGAAGGGCAGGGAATCAGCCGTGTTGTTCCGGCAAGGGAATTATCTCTTGAAGAAGTGCGTATGATCAAAGAAAAAACAGGGTTGGAGATAGAATGTTTTGTACATGGTGCACTTTGTTACTGTTATTCCGGTCAATGCCTTTTAAGCAGCATGATCGGCGGACGCAGCGGGAACAGAGGTCAGTGTGCTCAGCCTTGCAGACTGCCGTATACAGTAGAAGGTGAAAAAAAATATTATTTAAGTCCGAAAGATATTTGTACGCTGGATCTGATCCCGGAACTTGCGGAGGCGGGAATCGATTCGTTCAAGATCGAAGGTCGTATGAAAAAGCCGGAGTATGTAGCGGCAGTAACTGCAATGTACCGGAAATACACAGATTTATATATGCAAAACGGAAAAAAGGGATATAAAGTTTCTTCCGAGGATAAACGTATACTGATGGATCTGTATAACAGAGGAGGATTTTCGGCAGGTTATTATCGACAGCATAACGGGCAGAATATGATAGCGTCGGATCGTCCAAACCACGCAGGCGTTCCGGCAGTAAAGGTAGAAAGCCAAAAAGGAAGATTGATCAAAGGAAAAATTCTTACAGACCTGCATGCAGGGGATGTGTTGGATATTTCAGGAAGCTATACTATTGGAAAAGATCAGAAAAAAGGGGAAGCTTTTTCAATGGTAGTGCAGAAACAAGTTTATATAAAACAGGGATCGACAATAAACAGAGTGAGAAACGAAAGTCTTATCACTTCGATTCATAAGCAGTATATCGGAGATTCAATCAGACAGAAGATAGACGGAAAACTTACGCTGGAAGTGGGAAAGCCGGCAAGTTTGAAATTGTACTGTAATGAAAGTACATATACTGCGTACTCAAAAGAAATTGTCGAACAGGCGCAGAACCGCCCGATGGAAAGAGAACGGATCGTTTCTCAAATAGAAAAATTAGGGAATACGCCCTTTGTTTTTGAAACTTTGGATATTAAGATGGATGAAGCGATTTTTCTCTCGATTAAAACACTTAATGATCTTCGCAGAGAAGCGGTAAGCGGATTGTGCGAGGCACTATCGGGGAAATATTACAGAAAAACAACAGATGAAAAAAAAGAAAAGAGAATTGCAGCTGAGGTTATAGAAGAAAAGAACAATACTTATGATCAATTTAAAAGAAAAGAAAACTTTTCTTATTCGGTTCTCGTGGAAAATAAAGAACAGCTTTCGGCAGTCTGCGCCTATTTGGAGAAAAGAGAAACGGAGAATATAAAAATCGCACGTATCTACGCCGAAAGCAATATTTTTCAGGAAGATATCCCGGGATACATCGAAAAATTAAAAAAGAAAAAGATAGAATTTTATCTTGCTCTTCCGCATGTATTCAGAAAAGGAAGCGCAGAACGGATTGAAAAATGTATCAGTCGGTTTTCGGAAAAAGAGTTAGACGGCGTACTTATTAGGAATTGGGAACAGTATACGCTGCTTTGTCAATTACAATTTGACAAAAAAGTAATTTCGGATGATAATTTATATGTGTTTAATCGGTTTTCAAAAGAGTTTATGAAAAAAGCAGGTTTCTCTGAGTTTACAGCGCCGGCAGAATTAAATGAGAGTGAGCTTAAAATACTTGGACTTGAAACTGCGGAACTGACAGTATATGGTTATCGCCCGGTTATGATTTCGGCGCAATGTATTATGAAGACGAGAGGAAAATGTACAAAAAACTCTTCCTTTACGCAGATGAAAGACAGGATAGGAGAAGAGTTTCTCGTTCAAAACCGATGTGATGAATGTTATAATATCGTTTATAACAGCGCTCCTTTATATTTGGGCACACAAAAAGTAAAGATTCAAAAGCTTTCACCGAAAAGACTGAGGATTCGATTCGGAGCAGAGCGAAAGGAAGAAGTAAAGAAAGTATTAGAACAAGCAATCGATGCATTTGGAGAAAAACCGCAGTTTGATTATACACAGGAGCATTTCAAACGCGGCGTACTGTAAGTGCGCTCGATTATCGTCAGGAGAAATAACGTGGTAAATATTATCATTCAATTATCTAAATATGTAATTATCATACTTATGGCTGCTTATACGTTTTCCTGTTTCTCGATTTTTACGAGAAATTATGAAGATGAAGAAAAAAGAGTGCTTATCCGGCAGGATGTATTGATGTTTCTTTTGCAGTTTGCAGCGTTTGGTACAATGTATTTGGCAACAAAAGATATTCGGATCTTGTTTTTATATGCAGTATTGACGGTGATTCTTCTTGCGGTCATTCTTTTGTATAATTTGATTTATCCGAATGTGTCAAGGCTTGTTGTAAATAATATGTGTATGCTGATCACTGTCGGGATGATCATGATCACGAGATTGTCCGCAGATAATCCGTCTCCTTACGGCACGGCGGTAAGACAGCTTGTATTTGTTGCTTTGGGAATTACCTTTGGACTTGTTGTTCCGGTTTTGATCCGAAAAATGAAGTTCCTTGATCAGTGGACATATATTTATGCGGCAGTAGGAGGAGCAGCTCTTCTTGCAGTTGCATTGTTCGCACAGATTTCCGGCGGGGCAAAGCTGGGATTCGAAATTGCAGGCATAAATATACAGCCGTCTGAGTTCGTAAAAATTATTTTTGTATTTTTTGTTGCAGCAAGTCTGAATAAATCAAAAGAATTTAAAAATATCGTTGTGACAACTGCGATTGCGGCAGCACATGTATTGATCTTAGTTCTCTCTACGGATTTGGGAGCGGCACTGATCTTCTTTGTTGTTTATCTTGTTATGCTTTTTGTCGCGACAAGACAATGGCTGTATGCGATAGCGGGACTTGGAGCCGGAGCAGCCGCGGCAGTTGTCGGTTATCATTTGTTTTCGCATATTCAGGTCAGGGTAGAGGCGTGGCAGGATCCCATCGGGACGTACAGCGGAAGCGGTTATCAAGTGGCACAATCGTTGTTTGCGATCGGTACGGGAAGCTGGTTTGGGACAGGACTTTTTAAAGGACAGCCGGATACGATACCTGTTTCGGAGACAGATTTTATCTTTTCTGCTATTACAGAAGAAATGGGAGTGATTTACGCACTTTGTCTGATTTTGATCTGTGTAAGCTGTTATGTGATGTTTCTGAATATTGCAATGGAATTGAGAAATAATTTTTATAAGTTAATCGCACTTGGATTGGGAACGTGTTATATTTTTCAGGTTTTCCTGCAAATAGGAGGCGTCACAAAATTTATTCCGTCTACAGGAATGACTTTGCCGTTTGTAAGTTATGGCGGAAGTTCGATGTTAAGTACGATGATTATGTTTGGAATCATTCAGGGACTATATATTATAAGAGAAGATGAAGAAGAGGAACGGGAAAAAGAAAAACTAAGAAAAGAAAGGAAAAGAAAAAATGGCGTGGGAAGAACAGCGCCCCGAAAGACGGCAAAAAGCGGACCGAAATTCGAAGAAGTCCCAAGACAGAGGCCGCGGAAAAAAACGGGAACGCGCACAAAATAAAGATTTCGCTAAAATTACATATTTCTTTGTGATCTTGTTTATTGCATTGATGGGGTACCTCGTTTATTTCACAACTGTAAAAGCCAAGACGTTTGTCAATAGTCCTTATAATCAAAGGCAGGATTCTTTTGCACAAAGCGTTGTCAGAGGAGATATTACAGATAGAAATGGCAATGTACTTGCAACAACGGAAGTGGACGAAGACGGAACAGAGACAAGAACGTATCCGTACGGCTCGCTGTTCTCCCATGTTATCGGATATAATGATTCACAGTTTGGAAAAACAGGACTTGAGTCCGCGCAGAATTTTGATCTTCTTACTTCAAATGCATTTTTTATGGAAAAGATTCAAAATGAATTTAAAGGAGAAAAAGATCAGGGAGACACAGTTGTTACAACACTTGATGCAGAACTTCAGCAGGCTGCCTATGATGCGCTCGGAGAGAACAAAGGAGCGGTTATTGTGATGGAGGCAGACACAGGGAAAATACTTACTCTTGTTTCAAAGCCTGATTTTGATCCGAATACGCTTGCTGAAAACTGGGAGATCCTAAATACGGATGAGGAAAACAGTCCGCTTTTGAATCGGGCTACGAACGGGTCTTATGCTCCGGGTTCTGTATTTAAAATTGTGACTGCTCTTGCTTATATGCGGCAGGATACGGATTATAACTCGTATTCTTATGACTGTCAGGGATCCATTACAGAAGACAATGTCACAATTCGCTGTTTTAACGGAACGGTACATGGATACGAAGATTTGAGAAGTTCTTTTGCAAACTCATGTAATGCATCATTTGCAAATATCGGCTTAAGCCTTGACGTGGACGGCTATCGGGAAACGGCGGAAAGCTTATTGTTCAATAAGAAACTTCCAAGCGTTATGGATTATACAAAAAGTTCCTTCGTGCTTGATGCGAAGTCCGGTTCCGCAGAAATTATGATGACGGCAATGGGACAGGGAAAAACAATGGTAAGTCCGTATCATATGGCGCTGATCACGGAGACGATTGCAAACGGCGGTACATTGATGCAACCCTATTATGTAGATAAAGTGACCAATTACACCGGTACGGAAGTGAAAAAGAATGTTCCGAAAAGTTATAAACGGATCATGACGTCAGAAGAAGCGGCACAGTTAAAAGAGTACATGGCGGCTGTTGTAAGTGAAGGAACCGGTTCGGTATTAAGCGGAAGGTCATATACGGTCGCGGGAAAAACAGGAACGGCTGAATATAGTATGACAGACGGAGAAAAAACGCATTCATGGTTTACGGGATTTACAAATGTTGACAATCCGGAACTTGTGATCACTGTTATTACAGAAGGTTCCGACGGAAGTGCAGGAGGAAAAGCGGTATCTATCGCAGGAGCTGTTCTGGATTCTTATTATAATCGGTGAAGTTTATGAGTCAGATAGAGTTTTATCATAATCTATATGTTAGTGAATGCTGGCAGAAGAAAAAGGGAAAAATAGTAAAAAGGCTGAAGGAAAATAAACTTCAGCCGCAAGTATATGTTATTACATTATCTCAGGGAGAACAAAATCAACTGGAATTTTTTTCAAGCGTCTTGCTAAAACAATCCATATTTGAACATTCAAAGCTTTTTGTGATCGGAATTGCAGATGGATATGATGAAGCGCTTTTCCTTGTTGAAGAAATTGTTCAAGACGTATATCAAGAAACCAAAAGTGCAAATGCAAGACAGTTTCTTTTAACAGATCAGGCTGAATACGAGAAAAAAGGGCGGTAGGCAAATGTTACATATCATACTCCTTATCTTAAAAATACTTGGATTTTTGATACTTGTTTTAGCAGGACTTATGTTAGTTGCAGTTATAACAGTTCTTTTTGCTCCGGCGGGATATCGATTCGATTTAACTGCAGAAGAATTCGGGAAAAGTATTTTGGGAAAGCTGCGTTTCTATTGGATAAAACCGTTTATTTCGGGAGAAATCTGTTATGATAATGGGAATTTGACGTGGAATATAAGAGCGGCTTGGAAAAAGTTTGGAAATGCCGAAATACAAGGAAACGATAAAGACAAAAAAAATATAAGAAACGAAACCGATAGTTCAAAAAGAAAAGACCCGGAAAGAGAGAAAGATCAAGAGAAGGAAAAAAATTTTTCAAAGCCAGATGATACAAAGGGCGGGGAAGGCAGCGATACAAAAGTACTTCCCGAATCAAATACAATTGATACAAAAAGTATCCGTGAAATACAGACAGATGAAAAAAATACAGGTTTTGAGAGGAAAGCGGATGAAGTAAAAAAAATTCCGAAAAATAGAAAAAGTTCTTCGAAGTCATTTGGAGAGAAGATTAAATACACATTTCGGAAATTATGTGATAATATAAAAACATTAATAAAGAAAAAAGAAGTTCTTGAACAGTTCTTGAAAAATGAGATTCACAAAAATGCATTTTCAAAACTTATTAAAGAAACAAAACAATTCGCAATAAAATTACGTCCCCGAAAAGCCGCAATAAAAGCGAAGTTTGGATTTGAAGATCCGTCAGTTACAGGCTATATTCTCGCGTTAATAAGTATTATTTATCCTTTCTTGGAGGGGCAGACCGAGATTATACCGGATTTTGAACATAAAGTCTTTGAGATGGATCTGCATATTGAAGGAAAGATAAGACTTCTTTATTTGTTTTTATTTGCTTTTCATATGCTTATGGATAAGAATGTGAGAATAACGGTCACGCATTTGAAAAAATTAAAGTTATGATATTTGGAAGTTCAAACAGGAGGAATGAAAAAAATGGCAGACAGTAATAACAATTTTAAATCAACGGTAGAGGCTCTTTTTAAAGGTATGGATGCGGTCGTATCTTCAAAAACAGTTGTCGGAGATGCGATTCATATTAATGATACAATTATCCTTCCCCTTGTAGACGTTTCTTTTGGAATCGGTGCAGGTTCTTCTTCGGCAGATAAAAAAGAAAAAGGAATGGGGGGAATCGGAGGTAAAATGTCTCCGAGCGCCGTGATCGTTATACAGGGAGGGAAGACAAAGCTCGTAAATGTGAAAAACCAGGATACAATCACAAAAATTCTTGATATGGTTCCTGATGTTGTCGATCGTTTTACGGGAAAAGATGAACGTATGACAGAGAAGGAAGTAAACGATATTCTTGATGCCGAAATAGAAAAATAAAAAAGAAAAGTAAGCGGTATATTATTTTGAATGATATAATATAGTTCTGGATTTATAGGAATGTGCATAGGGTAGAATAAGAAGCTTCCCGAAAGTGAATACGATATATGAAAAAAATATGTGGCTTTGCATTATTTTGGATGGCGATCGGAATGTTTATAATGATGATGCTTCCAAACGTTATTTGGGGAGTTATTTTGATTATTTTGTTTCTGCTTGTCGGATATCGGCTTTTTTGCTGTTGTTAAAAAGAAAAATAAAGAAGCGGTATTATGTTTTTTCTTGAAACGTAAAAACAATGACATAAAAAACGGATCTGAATTTACAGATCCGCTTTTTCCGTGTCATTGTTTCCGATGATGTGTGTCTGATTAAGCGCGCTCAACGCGTCCGGACTTCAGACAAGATGTACAAACATACATTTTTTTGGAACCGCCTTCTGTTTTGACTCTGACGGATTTTACATTTGATTTCCACATTTTCGGTGTTTTTCTATGAGAGTGGCTTACATTGTTACCAAAATGAGCACCCTTTTCACAAATAGCACATTTAGCCATGACTGCACCTCCTAACAATCTGAACTCGTCATATAGACTCATAACACTGATATTCTATCAGAAACATTTCAGTATTGCAAGTATTTTTTAAAAAAAACGAATGTATATTGTAAAATGTTAGAAGTGATAGTATAATAAACATGTTATTTATGGCAAAATTGTGTGAAAGAACCGGAGGTATATATTATGAAAGGAAGTATGAGCACAGATCTTGGCATTATCACGGTCAATCCGGAAGTGATCGCCAAATATGCGGGTTCCGTTGCTGTTGAGTGTTTCGGAATTGTCGGAATGGCGGCTGTAAATATGAAGGACGGACTTGTGCGTCTTCTGAAAAAAGATAGTCTGACACATGGAATTCAAGTGACGATTTCTGATAATAATGAAATTACATTGAATTTTCATGTAATCGTTGCATATGGCGTGAATATCCTTTCTGTTTCTGACAATCTTATGAGCAATGTAAAGTATAAGGTTGAGGAGTTTACCGGAATGGCGGTAGAAAAGATCAACATCTTTGTTGAAGGTGTAAGAGTGATTGATTAAGGAGGATATTTTCGTGGCAGTGAAAACGATAAATACAGAGCTGTTCCGCAAGATGTTTCTTGCAGGTGCGGCCAATCTGGAAGCAAAAAAAGAATTTATAAATGAACTGAACGTATTCCCGGTTCCCGACGGCGATACGGGAACAAATATGACACTTACTATTATGTCTGCGGCAAAAGAAGTACAATCTCTTGAAAATGCGGATATGTTGACAATCGCAAAGGCAATTTCTTCAGGATCTCTTAGAGGAGCTCGCGGTAATTCGGGAGTAATTTTATCACAGCTGCTCAGAGGGTTTACAAAAGAGATCAGAGAACATAAAGAGATCGATGCGGTGATTTTGGCAAAGGCATGTGAACGTGCAACAGCAACAGCTTATAAGGCGGTTATGAAACCGAAAGAAGGAACGATCCTTACTGTTGCAAAAGGAATCTCAAGGAAAGCGGAAGAACTTGCGGAGACGACGGAAGATTTGGAAGTTTTCATTCCTGAAGTGATCAAATATGCGGAAGAAGTTTTGGCTCAGACACCGGAGATGCTCCCGGTATTAAAGGAAGCGGGAGTTGTAGATTCCGGAGGACAGGGATTGCTTGAAGTGATTCATGGGGCGTATGATGCATTTCTTGGAAAAGAAATAGATTATGCGGCAATCGAAGCAAGCGGCGGAACAAAAATGGTAAAACCTTCCCAGCAGGCGGAAGCGGATATTAAGTTTGGCTATTGTACAGAATTTATTATCATGACAGAAAAAGAATTTACAGATAAGAATGAAGCAGAGTTTAAAGCTTATCTTGAATCGATCGGCGATTCGATCGTTTGTGTTGCCGATGATGATATTGTGAAAATTCATGTACACACGAACGATCCGGGACTTGCGATTCAAAAAGCGCTCACATACGGTCAGCTTTCCAGAATGAAGATTGATAACATGAGGGAAGAGCATCAGGAAAAACTGATCAAAGACGCAGAAAAAGCGGCAGCTCAACAGGCATCTGAGAAGAAGAAAAAAGAACCGAGAAAGTCGGTTGGTTTTATAGCCGTATCTATCGGTGAAGGAATGAATGAGATTTTCAGAGAGCTCGGTGCAGATTATATCATTGAAGGCGGACAGACAATGAATCCGAGTACAGATGATATGCTCAGTGCGATCGATGAAGTGAATGCAGACCATATCTTTATTCTTCCGAACAATAAAAACATTATCCTTGCGGCGAATCAGGCACAGTCATTAACAGATGACAAAGATATTATTGTTATTCCGACAAAGACTGTTCCACAGGGAATTACCGCAATTATCAGTTACATGCCGGAAGCGGACGTAGATACAAATATTGAAGCGTTAGAAGAAGCAATCAAAAACGTAAAGACCGGACAGGTCACATATGCAGTCCGTGATACGCACATTGATGACAAAGAAATACATGAAGGCGATATAATGGGAATCGGAGATCGGGGAATTCTCGCAGTCGGACAGTCTGTTGAAGAGACGACAAAAGAGATGCTTGCACAACTCGTCGATGAAGAATCCGAATTGATCAGCCTGTATTTCGGACAGGACGTTTTGGAAGAAGATGCGGAAAATTTTGCGCAGGAAGTGGAAGAGTTGTATCCTGATGTAGATGTGGATGTACACATGGGAGGACAGCCGATTTATTATTATGTGCTCTCCGTAGAATAACAGAACAAAATTTTTATAACTAAGCAGTAATATATGATATAAAGAGGCGCTCTTCCATAAGGGGGAACGCCTCTTTATATCAGATCACATAGGCAGATAGAAAAATAGGCGGGAATGAAAGTGGAAAAAAGAAAGATCAGTTCCTTAAAAGGAATCGGAGAAAAGACAGAAAAATTGTTTCAAAAAATCGGAGTAGATACAGTTGAAGATCTGATTCGTTATTATCCGAAAGGATTTGAGATTTTTGAAGATCCGATTTCTGTCGGTGAAGTAGAAGAAGGAAAAGTTTGTACAGTAGCAGGTATGGTTTTCGGCAGAATTCAAGTATCGACAAATTCTAAAATGCAGATAACAACATTACATTTAAAAGATGTGACCGGTACTTTAAAAGTTATATGGTATCGAATGCCGTTTTTGAGGAATACACTCGCAAAAGGCGGGACACTTGTTCTGCGCGGTCGTATCGTAAGAAAGAAAAATGAAATCGTAATGGAACATCCTGAAATATTCTATCCGTCATCAAAGTATGAGGAAAAAAGAGATACAATGCAGCCGGTATATAGCCTGACAGCCGGCTTGACGAATAATTCTGTCATTAAAGCTGTAAAACAAGCACTGTCTTTTTTGGATGATGAACAGGATATTCTTCCGGAAGAGCTTCGGCTTAAATACTCTTTTCCGAAATATGAAGAAGCAATTTACGCGATGCATTTTCCGAGAGAAAAAGAGGATTTTGTCCGGGCACGAAAACGGTTTGTGTTTGAAGAATTTCTTCTTTTTATTTTATCACTGCGTAGAATGAAGGAGTCCGAAAATCGCAGCGAAAATCCATTTCATTTTGCAGATCGTCCGGAGATAGAACAATTTTTAGGAGCTCTTCCATATCATCTTACAAATGCTCAGGAGAAAGTTTGGACGGAGATTAAAAGTGACATGCAAAGTGAAAACGTCATGTCGCGGCTTGTTCAAGGAGATGTCGGATCCGGAAAAACGATCATTGCATTTTTGGCGCTTTTGCTGTCAGCATTAAACGGATATCAAGGTGCGCTTATGGCGCCGACGGAAGTATTGGCGGTTCAGCACTATGAAAACATATCTGAAATGTTGGAAAAATATAAAATCCCGCATCAAGCAGAACTTTTGACAGGGTCAATGACAATGAGTCAGAAAAAGAAAGCTTATGCCCGAATTGAATCAGGAGAAGCCGCTATTATAATCGGAACCCACGCGCTTATACAGGAGAAGGTTTTATATCGTAATCTTGCGTTAGTTGTTACGGATGAGCAGCATCGATTCGGGGTAAGACAAAGGGAAACACTGGCGCAAAAAGGGAAGACACCTCATATTCTTGTAATGAGCGCGACTCCGATCCCGCGGACGCTTGCAATTATCTTATATGGCGATCTTGACATTTCTATTATCAATGAAATGCCAAAAAACAGATTGCCGATAAAAAATTGTGTCGTAAATACTGAATATCGGGAAAAAGCATATCGTTTTATGAGAAAACAGGTTTTAGAGGGACGACAATGCTATGTGATCTGTCCGATGGTAGAGGAAAGTGAAAGTCTGGATGCCGAAAATGTTATCGACTACTCGCAAATGCTCGCAGAAGAATTGGGGGATGGTATTCATGTAGGCTGCCTTCACGGAAAAATGAAGCAGAAGGAAAAAGATGAGATAATGTCTGCATTTGGGAAAAATGAAATTCAGATACTTGTATCTACAACTGTTGTTGAAGTTGGGATCGATGTGCCAAATGCAACAGTTATGCTTATTGAAAATGCGGAGCGTTTCGGACTTGCCCAACTTCATCAGCTTCGCGGGCGTGTCGGAAGAGGCGGATATCAATCTTATTGTATTTTTATGTCTGCGTCTAAATCGGACGAGACAAAAGAAAGACTTGAAATCTTGAACCGCTCGAACGACGGTTTCTTTATCGCCGGGGAAGATCTGCGTCTTAGAGGACCGGGAGATCTGTTCGGAATACGTCAAAGCGGGATTCTTGACTTTAAGATTGCAGATGTGTTTCAGGATGCAGAAGTGTTAAAAATCGCCGGCGAAGAAGCAAATAAAATTTTAAAAAGAGATCCTGAATTAAAAGACCCTTCTTATAAAAAAATAAAAAATCATATCGATCATAAGATTCAACAGATTATGTTAGAAACGACGTTGTAATGGATGAAAGGTGTAAAAAATTGCCAGTTTAAAAATTGTTGTCCTCCATATACTATGAGCGTAACAAAACAAACGGAAGCAAATGTATCGTAACCGGCTGCATAGAAAGCAGATTACATACATGTGCAGCCGGAAGAATTGTTACAACAAACGAAAACGATAAATGTCGTTAAAATGCAAAAGGAGGAAATTGATCATGGCAAATCGTTCATCTAACAGAGCAGCAGTACCGGAGGCAAAGGGCGCTCTGGACAAATTCAAGTATGAAGTGGCAAGTGAGTTAGGAGTACCGTTGACAGACGGTTATAACGGAGACCTCACATCGAAACAGAACGGATCTGTTGGCGGATATATGGTCAAGAAAATGATCGAGCAGCAGGAAAAACAGATGGCAGGCAAATAACATCGTTTTTTCGATAAAAAAGCTCGTCCCTATTACAAAGAAAAAGACGTCCGGGATTGACCCGGACGTCTTTTTCTGATAAAATTTTGCGTAGTTGTTAAAGAAAACGAGGTGTCATTTTATGCGTGTAATTGCAGGAAGTGCAAGAAGTCTCAGATTAAAAACTTTAGACGGGATGGACACAAGACCAACGACTGACCGTATCAAAGAAACACTGTTCAATATGATCGGTCCGTCAATGTTTGACTGTGTATTTCTTGATCTCTTTGCGGGAAGCGGCGGGATCGGAATTGAAGCGCTCAGCAGAGGAGCTCGCGAAGCTGTTTTTGTAGAGAATAATCCGAAGGCAATGATGTGTGTTAAAGACAATCTGAAGTTTACCAAATTAGAAGGCAAGGCGGTTACATTGACTACAGATGTTATGAATGCGCTTTACAAGCTGGAAGGTGAAAAGGTATTTGATTATATTTTTTTGGATCCTCCGTATGACAGAGGATTCGAAAAGAGGGTATTAGAATATTTATCGGATTCAAGTCTTGTCTATGAAGATACCCAGATCATTGTGGAAGCGTCAAAAGAAACTGATTTTTCGTATTTACAGGATTTGGGATTTGAAATTATCAGAGAAAAAACGTATAAAACGAATAAGCACCTGTTTATCGAGAAGGCGGGGAAAGAGGAAGTATGTTAAGAGCAATTTATCCGGGCAGTTTTGATCCGGTTACTTACGGTCATATAGATATTATGCGAAGATCATGCAAAATTGTTGACGAATTAATTGTCGGCGTATTGAGCAATAAAGCAAAAATCCCGTTGTTTTCTGTAGAAGAACGTGTTAAAATGTTAAAAGAAGTGACAAAAGATCTTGATAATATCCGAATCGTTCCGTTTGATGGACTTTTAGTGGAGTTCGCTTCGCGTATGAATGCCGGACTTGTGATAAGAGGACTGCGGGCAATCACAGATTTTGAATATGAACTTCAGATGTCACAGACAAATCAAAAACTGGATCCGAATATTGAGACGATGTTTTTGACGACGAGTATTGAATATTCTTATTTAAGTTCTACAACAGTAAGAGAGATTGCTGCTTTTGGGGGAGATTTAACACAATTCGTGCCGGAGGCGGTAGCTTTGGAACTTGAAAAAAAGATGAATACAAAAGGAGAGTGTAACAAATGAGCAGCCGTATTGAGCAGATTATCGAAGAGATTGAAGAGTATATTGACCGAGACTGTAAATTCCAGCCGCTGTCAACTACCAAGATTATTGTGAATAAAGAACATTTAGAAGAGCTTTTGAGAGAACTTCGTCTGAAAACTCCTGACGAGATTAAACGTTATCAGAAGATTATCGCAAACAGAGATGCGATTCTTGCGGATGCACAGGCAAAGGCGGATGCGATGATTGAAGAAGCGCAGGTACAGACGACAGAGCTTGTCAGCGAGCATGAGATCATGCAGCAGGCTTATGCGCAGGCAAATGAGATTGTAACGCAGGCTACGGCACAGGCTCAGGAGATTATAGATAACGCAACGAGTGATGCAAATGCAATCAGGATCGGAGCAATCCAGTATACAGATGATCTTATGGCAAATGCCGAAAGTATTATCGGACATACACTTGATAGTTATACAACAAAATACGATGGTCTGATCAGCTCCCTCCAGGAATGTTATGAAACCGTTCGCGCAAATCGCGCAGAACTTGATATCCCAACAGAAGAAGAGTCCGGAATATATAATTCTCAGGACGATTTATTCTAGGGTGACGGATATTTCGACTATTTTTAATTATATATGATACAATAAAAGCAGACGCTTTTAAGAAAAAAGAGATGCCTTTCAAGCAAGATTGTTTGGAAGGCATCTTTTGTACCGGAAAGCAGCGGTATTGAAAGCCGATGTGCACATGTTCGACTTCCGGAGGACATCTTTTCGAAATGTGACAGATCTAGTGTCGGAAAGTGTTCAAAAATGGGAACTTTTGCAGTTATCTGGATGTAGCGTCCATTCATCTGAAATACATTTTCAAGAAGTATTAAAAATAGAAGAACTCTGTTCATTTGTCTGAAAAAGCGTTACAATCGTTTCAGAAGGACGGGGAGGTGTTCCAGAGATCAGAAAGAACAAACAGAGTGCATGGGTTTAGGTTTAGATGGAATGCAGAAAATGAACGGCGCGATTAATGTTGATTTCATGACTGAGGAAGAGATTCATCAGAAGCTAGAAGCGGGATATAAGGATATGGAAAGCGGAAAAGTTCGGGAGGCATCGATTGTATGATACAAAGCAAACGATAGAACAAGTAACAGACTTTGCAAAAAAAGCAACCGCTTTGGGATTTTATAAGCAATATCGGGTATCTGCGGAATTGGGTTCTCAGATTGCTGGCATGATGGAGAAAGAATTCATAGACTATTTAGAAGAGAATGGTGTTTCCGTATGGAAATAGAAAAAAGATATAAAATGCTGGCAGATACATAAAAAATGAGGGAAGCACATAGAATAAAACCGGTATGAGTTGTCCTTGACAAAGGAGTTTGTTGAGGATATCACTATACCTAGTGATCGCACTACGGAAACTTGAGAAGCCCGTAGTCCGGAAGGCCCCTGCGGGGGCCTTTCGTTATTGTATCAAGAAAACCACGCGATAGTCGCGTGGTTCCGTGAAAGCTTTAGCGGTG
>ERZ772875.228-NODE-228-length-68697-cov-21.240188_pt1 | contig 68697 bp, 61 predicted proteins | sample MGYA00580585_ERZ772875 | MGnify/ENA primary metagenome ERZ772875 (study PRJEB29015, sample SAMEA2737736) | human gut metagenome | biome: human gut; feature: human-associated habitat; material: faeces | place: China | collected 2012 ... | reverse complement strand
TGGACAACCGTATCAGTAAAGTGGGAGCGGGAGCCGCCGCACTGGCAGCCCTCCACCCGCTGGACTTCGACCCCCATGACAAGTGGGACATCGCGGCAGGCTTCGGCAATTATCGCAACGCCAGCGCTGCGGCGGTAGGCCTCTTCTATCGGCCGAACGAAAGAACGATGATGAGTCTCGGCTGGACCATGGGTGATGACAGGAACATGATCAATGCAGGAATTTCTGTGAAGCTGGGACGCGGCGACGTTTATACCCGTTACTCCAAAGTGGAAATGGCGAATCGTATTGAAGCGCAGAATAAGAGGATCAATGATATGGAATCCGAATTGGAAGAATTAAAGGCACAGATAGCAGCTCTCGCTGCCAAGAAATAAGGAATTTCCAAAAAGAAAGGAGCAGGCGCTGCTGATGGTGCCTGCTCTTTTTTCGTTTTCCGGTAAAAGTGAAACTCATGGCAGGGTGTCTGCCAGAACCGTGCGAAAAATCTGTACTCGTGGTGGGAAAAGCGGTAAGGAGTTATCAGAGTAATAGATTCTTCACTCCGTTTCACCGTTCCGTTTCCCGTCCTTCCCACAAGGTGTTCTTGCCTCCATTCAGAATGACGTTAAACAGACGGCACAGCTGGGATTCTAACCACTTTCAGGCCTGCCGATAAAGTAGCACCCATGGTAAGGCGTCATTCTGAGCGACAGCGAAGAATCTGTTACCGTGGTGAGGAAAGCGGTAAGAAGATAAAAGCTATCAGCTGTGAGCTGCCAGCTGCAAGCTAACTATTCTTTTACGATTTAAATCATTACGACAAGCGAGTATCCTCAATCGCATCGCGTGCGCCAGCTTCTTATAAGGAGGTTATGATGAGAAGAAACGACAGAGAAGTTACGGAAGAAACGGAAATCAGAAAAGTTCTGGACGAATGCAAAATCGTCCATCTGGGTTTTCAGGACGGCGGCCGTGTTTTTGTGGTGCCGGTCAACTACGGATACTCTTATGAAGGGGGAAAGCTTACGGTGTATTTCCATGGCGCTGATGCCGGACTGAAACGGGAACTGGCGGAATCAAATCCTGTCATCGGTTTTGAAATCGACAACGGCGGTGCCATGGGACGGGCGGAGAAAGCCTGCGATTACACGGAGTACTACCACAGCATCATCGGGAGCGGGCCGGTGTCGGTGGTAAAAGACAGGGAAGAGAAGAAAAAGATCCTTACGATTTTCATGGAATGCCAGGATAAAAAGCATTTCGAGTTTACTGATCGAATGGCAGCGCATGTGGCGGTGTATAAAATCGAGGCGGACGAATTTGCCTGCAAGGAGCATAACATGTAAAATACCCTCCTTACCGTTATCTGATAAGAAGGGTCCGTGGTGCTTCAAAAATTTATCGTTTCATTTGTAGGAAATACTTCGATCAGAGGAAGATATATTTCCCGATGAAGAGGATGGTCAGAATATACATCAGGGCACTGATCTTTTTCCCGTTTCCTGTGAGGGCGTTCATGACAGTGTAAGTGATGATGCCAAACGAGATGCCTTCGGCGATGCTGTATGTGAAGGGCATGGCAAGGATGGCGATATATGCGGGAATGGCTTCGGTGGGGTCGCTGAAGTTGATGCCCGTGACGGCGGTGAACATGAGGAAGCCCACGATGATGAGGGCGGGCGCGGTGGCAAAGGCGGGAATTGCCAGGAAGAAGGGGGAAAGGAACAGGGAGAGGGCAAAGAGAACGGCTACGGTGACGGCGGTAAGACCGGTCCGTCCGCCTTCAGAAACGCCTGCCGCGCTTTCTACGAAGGTGGTCGTGGTGGAAACGCCGAGGCCCGCGCCGATGGTGGTGGCGACAGCGTCAGCCATGAGAGCGCCTTTGATGCGGGGCAGCTTCCCTTCCTCATCAAGCATGTTTGCTTTGGAAGAAACGCCGACCAGGGTGCCGAGGGTATCAAAAATATCCACGAAAAGGAACGCGAAGAGGACGACGAAGAAATCAGGGCTCATCACCTTTGAGAAATCAAGCTGCATGAAAATGGGGGACAGGCTTACAGGGGTAAAAGAAACAATGCCTGCGGAAAGATCCGGCAGAGTACTGAACGCTCCTTTTGCGGGATCGGGAATGTAGAGCCCCGTGAGTTCGCAGAGGATGCCGAGACCCCATGTGAAGAGGATGCCCCAGAGAATATTTCCTCTCACTTTTTTCACCATGAGGATGCCTGTGAAAAGCACACCCAGGATGGCGAGGAGAACCGGAACTCCCACGGTGTGGAATGTTCCTGCGGCAATTGCGCCTTTAAAGGAGAAAAGAGAAACTTTCGTAGCGGGATTGGAAACGATGATATTGGCGGAAACCAGTCCGATGAAGGCAATGAACAGACCGATGCCTGCCGACACTGCCCGTTTCAGGTTGATGGGGATCGCGTTGAAAATCGCTTCGCGTACATTGGTGAGAGACAGGATAATGAAAATCACGCCTTCCAGACAAACAGCGGCAAGGGCGGTCTGCCAGGAATAGCCCATCTGTCCGACGACGGTGAAAGCGAAAAACGCATTCAGCCCCATGCCGGGAGCGAGGGCGAAGGGGTAATTGGCAAAGAGTGCCATGAGAATGGTGCCGATGAATGCGGCAAGGGCGGTCGCCGTAAGAAGCGCGCCTTTATCCATGCCGGCAGCGCTCATGATGCCGGGATTGACCGCGAGGATATACGCCATCGTCATGAAAGTCGTGATGCCCGCCATGATTTCTGTCCTGACGGACGTGTGATTTTCTTTCAGGTGAAAAATTCTGTCCAAAAAACCGGATTGCTGTTCCATAAAATTTCTCCTTTCAGCTTTACCCACAATATGTATCATTATAAGATTTTTACAAGGCGGGGGCAATGGATTTTCTTCTTTCGGTGTATAATCAGGTAGTGGAAATTCTGAGGGAAAGCCCGCTTTATATAAAGGACATATAATGAGTATCTGTAATATCTGCCCGCGGGGATGCCGTGTGCTGCGGCGGGAGTCCGTTCACGGACAGGGGCCCGTCGGCTACTGCCGGACAGGCATGCTCCCTATCGTATCACGGGCGGCGCTCCATCATTGGGAAGAACCGTGTATCAGCGGAACGCGTGGCGCGGGGACAGTTTTCTTTGCAGGGTGCAATTTGTCCTGCGTGTACTGCCAGAATTATGAAATATCCGAACTGCGGCGGGGGATAGAAATATCCGTGGAGCGGCTGGCGGAAATTTACCGTGAGCTTATTGCCCGGGGAGCGCACAATATCGACCTTGTGACGCCGACCCATTTTACCCATGCCGTTTTTCAAAGTCTGAGAGAACCGCTTCCCGTGCCGGTGGTGTACAACTGCGGCGGTTATGAAAGCGTTCATACCGTGGCGTTCCTACGGAAGAAAATACAGTGCTGGCTTCCCGATTTGAAGTACAGTGACGCTGCGGCGGCGGAGAGGTACAGCAGTGCTCCGGACTACTTTGAAAAGGCGGTGCCTGCCATCGAGCAGATGTTCCGGCAGACAGGTCCCTATGAAATCGGTGCCGACGGTATATTAAAAAAAGGTGTTCTTATCCGCCATCTTATTTTGCCGGGGCAGATGAAAAACACGAAAGGCGTTTTGGAATATGTGGCGGAAACGTTTCGTAAAGGGGATGTCCTTTTCAGTCTTATGCGGCAGTACACGCCTCACGGAAGAGCGGAAGAGTTTCCGGAAATCAACCGCCGGATTACCGATGAAGAATACGAAGAGGCGGAAGCGTACATGGAAGCGCTCGGCATTGAAGACGGCTATGTCCAGCAGAAAGAATCTTCTGATCAAAGTTTTATCCCCGTTTTTGACGGGACAGGGGTGGAACGCGCTGCGGAAAGCAATACAAAAAAATAAAGCATCAATGAAAAACGTCCGCAAAATACCGCGGGCGTCTTTTGACATGCCTTTTGATTTGAAACGCTTTTTACTTGTGTAATTTCCTCATGAATGCTTCTTCATCCACAAGGAAACGGGTGTGCTCCGCCTCACCGATGGCGCCGTTTTCATCAGAGGCGGTGATGGTGAAAGATATTTTCTTTCCTCTGACCGCCGTCACGGTGGCAGTCGCTTTGATCGTTTGTCCCACGGGGGTGGGCGCGTTGTGGCGGACGGCGATGAAACCGCCCACCGTAGTCTGTTTCGGCGGCAGGCAGGGCACAAGGGCGGCAACGGCAGCCTCTTCCATAAGGGCGGATAAAACAGGAGTGGCAAGGACTTGCAGAGAGCCGCTTTTGACGGCAAGGGCAGTGTCTTTTTCCGTGACGGTCCGGCTGGCGGTACCGGCAGTTCCGATTTTGATTTCCATAGGAGTTCCTCCTTTGCTGATGGACCTATTGTAGCACGGCGGAGAAAAAGCGGCTATTTTCAGAGTTGTGGTATAATAAACCAGTCATGAAAACAGCGGAAGGCAGCGATGGTTTCTGTCCTTCCACGATTGAAGCAAGAGAGGTTTTATGAAGGAAATATCTTTTATAAAAGATAAAAGGAAATACCTGCATGGGGTAGTGCTTGCTTTTGCGGCGCTGGCGGCGGGCCTGTTCCTCTATTTTTATTTCTTTTATCACGGAACGGCGGATGGAACGGTAATGGTGGAAATACCGAAGAATGCCACGGGGCGGGAAATCGGAGAAATGCTTGAGGAGAAAGGCGTTATCAGAAGTGCCACCGTTTTCCGTGCCATGCTTTTGGCCACAGGAAACGGGAAGGCGCTCAAAAGCGGGTACTATACATTCCGGCGTGGTTCGACGGTAGCGGAAACGATTGCGGATCTGAAAAACGGAAAAGAAGAAGTGGTGAAGATCACTGTGCCGGAAGGCTTTACCGCAGTGCAGATTGCAGATGTTCTTCAGAAGGCGGGGCTGGAATGCTATGGGGATTTTCTTCATGAAGCGGAAACTTACGCGCCTTTTCCATACATGTACGGTCCTGAGGCGGCAAAGGTGAAGGGAGAAGGATTTCTTTTCGCCGATACGTATGAAATTCCGAAGTCTTGCTCCGCCCGGCAGATTGCTGACATGATGTATCGGCGCACGGATGAAATGCTTACGCCCGCATTGCGCAGGAGGGCGGAGGAGAAGCATCTTTCTGTTCATGCCCTCATGACCATCGCGTCCATGGTGGAGCGGGAAGCGCGGTTAAAAGAAGATCAGGTGCCGATCGCTTCTGTCATCCTGGCGCGTCTGGAAAAGCAGATGCCTCTTCAGATTGACGCTACTGTCCAGTATGCATTGGGCAGGCAGAAAGAGGAACTGACCATAGCGGATACGAAAATTGATTCGCCTTACAACACATATGAACGGCAGGGGCTTCCGCCCGGCCCCATAAGCAGTCCCGGCATGGATGCCGTCCGTGCGGTGCTTGACGCGGCGCCCGGAGAGTATCTTTACTATGTGGCGGAAAAAGACGGCCGCCATGTCTTCACGAAGACGCTTGAAGAACATCAGGCGGAAATCGACCGGATCTATGGGACAGCCGACTGATATGGCCATGATTGCGGATCTGAAAAAGGAACTGGAGCGGGAAGCGGAAGAAGAGAATATTCCCATTCTGCGCAGGGCGGAGAGGAAGCTGCTGCTGGAAGCCGCGGCGGCAGCCGACCCGAAGAAAATACTGGAAGTGGGGACGGCCACCGGCTATTCCGCCTTGCTTCTGGCAGAACGTTTTCCCCTGGCGGAAATTGATACCATAGAAATAGATGCCCTGCGGAATGAACGGGCTGTATCCATCATGCAGGCGGCAGGATTCGAGCGGCGTGTCCGGTGCCATTTGGGGGACGCGGGAGAAATGCTTTCTGCACTTGCAGGGCCGTATGATTTTGTTTACCTTGACGGGCCGAAAGGGCAGTACCTCCGCCATTTGAAACTTATTGAGCCGAAATTATCAGAAAATGCGGTTATTGCGGCAGATAATGTTCTTTTCCGCGGACTGGTGCGAAGCGAGGATCCCGTGGCCCATCGGTACAGGACGCTTGTCACACGCCTGCGGGAATACCTCGAATATGTGGAGGCTCATTATGATACGGTTATCCATGAAGAGGGAGACGGTCTTGCGGTGTCAAGGAAGATAAGGAAATAAGGGAAGAAAGGAAAACAAGTGGAAAGAATGGAACTTCTCGCGCCGGCGGGAAATATGGAAAAGATGAAAATGGCGCTCCTTTACGGGGCGGACGCGGTATACATGGCGGGGAAAGCTTTCGGTCTCCGTGCGTACGGCGGCAATTTTACCCGGGAAGAAATGAAAGAGGCTGTGGAGTATGCCCATTCCATGGGAAAGAAAGTGTATATCACGGTCAATATCATTCCCCGGAATGAAGATCTGGAAGGACTTGACACATACCTGAAATATTTACAGGATATTCATGCGGATGCCGTCCTGATTTCCGATCTCGGCGTATTTGATATCGCCCGTGAAGCAGCGCCTGATTTGCCGGTTCATGTGAGCACGCAGGCGAGCGCGGCAAACTGGCGCACTGTCAGGAGATGGAAAGATATGGGCGCGTCCCGCGTCGTCCTTGCCAGAGAAGTATCCCTTTCGGAAATGGCGGATATCAGAAAACGGGTGAATATCGAACTGGAAGTATTCGGCCATGGGGCGCTCTGTATTTCCTGGAGCGGCCGCTGTCTTTTATCCAATTATTTTACAAACGGGAAACGCCAGTCCAACCGGGGTGAATGCATCCAGGCATGCCGGTTTAAGTATTCCGTGATGGAAGAGTCCCGACCGGGCCAGTATTTCCCTGTGGAAGAAGATGAGCACGGCACATATATTTTCAACAGCAAAGATCTCTGCATGATCGACCATATCCCCGAGCTTATCAAAGCGGGCGTTTCTTCTCTGAAAATTGAAGGCCGCATGAAGAGCGTCTACTATGTGGCGGCGGTTGTGGCAGCGTACCGGAAAGCGATTGACTCGTACTACGAATTGGGAGCGGCATTTTCCGTTCGTCCGGAATGGCGGGAAGAACTGGAAAAGGTATCCCATCGTCCTTACACGACGGCTTTCGCGTTCCAGAACCCCGACCATTCCGCCCAGGAATATATGAAGTCCCAGCCGGAGCAGCCTTATGATTTTATTGGCCTTGTTCTGGAGCAGGATAAAGGAAACGGTACGGTGAAAGTGCAGCAGCGCAACTATTTCAAAGCGGGAGAGGTCGTTGAATGTCTTACTCCGGCAGGTGATGTATTTCCTGTCACGATCGGACATCTGATGAATAAAGACGGTGAAGAGGCGGCAGCAGCGCCCCATCCGCTGGAAGAGCTGACGATGGTGACAGAGCAGGATCTGCCGCCGTATACCATTCTCCGGAGGCGCGCCCGTGGATAGCAGAGTCTATATAGAAATCGCGCCGGGCGATGTGAACTACGTCAATCGTATCATGGAAGGATATGAATATCTCGGCATTCTGACCACCATTGATTCCCGGCGGGCAACCTGCTGTATCAACGCTACGGCGGACACACGAAAAGAAGTCGTCGAGATTCTCACCCATCTGGATACGGAAGTGAAAATCCTGGCGGACAGAGAAGAAGCGGAAGCAGGATTGAGGTAAATATTTCTTTTGGAATATGATAAAATAAATGTAGAGATAAAGAACGGGAGGGATCTGTATGGCAGCGGCGGAAAGAATTGCTGAATATCTGAAACAATGCGGTGTGTTTTATCTGGCTACTTTGGACGGTATCTGGCCGCGCCTCCGGCCGATGAATAATGTCTGTGTCTGCGGCGGTGTAATCCATTTCCTTTTCAATAAAGACGATGAGATTTACGGGCAGCTTCTTTTGAATGACCGTGCGGAAATCTGCGCTACCCATCCGGATCAGTCGACTATCTGTATATCCTGCAAACTGCGGGAGGATAAAGGGGAGGAACCGCGGCACGCTATGATAAGGAGCTGTGAGGAGTCTCTGGACGGGATCCGGAAAGACGGCAGGTATACCGTGTTCAGGCTGGCATCGGGAAACGCGGTCATCACGGATTTTACCGGAAAGACGGAAGAAATTGAATTATAAAAGAAAGCGCGCTTGTGACGGGCGCGTTTTTCATTTTCTGAAAGACCGGCGGGGAAGTGCTATAATGGAGTCTAAATACGAAGGGCTCCCGGAAATAAAAGGTTCATCATGGATTTCCGGCAGCTTTTCTATCTGCTGATAAGAGTGGCGCTCTGCATGAGGGGCGCCGTAAGAAGATAAAAGCTATCAGCTGTGAGCTGTCAGCTGTCAGCTAACTATTCTTTTACGATTTAAATCATTACGACAAGCAAGTATCCTCAATCGCACTACGTGCGCCAGCAGCTTCTTCTGGCGGCGGGTTCCATGGTCCTTGTGCAAAAAGCGGTATTGATGGTGGGACTGCATTCGGAGTAACAGATTCTTCACTCCGTGTCACCATCCCGTTTTCCGTCTTTCCCATACAGCATTCTTGCAGCCGTTCTGAATGACGATTGGAGGAAAGGGCATCATAATAAGAGAAACGTTAATCGTCATCCTGAACGAATGTGAAGGACCTGTTACCGTGATGAGGGGAGCCGTAAGAAGATAAAAGCTATCAGCCGACAGCTGGCAGCTAAAAGTGCCGAATGACGAGGAACGGTGAGGTGTTATCCTGAACGGATGGGAAGGACCTGTTACCGTGATGAGGGAAATAGGAAGAATCGATAAGTCTTGAGAATACGTATATAAAGAAAGGCGGAATAAAAATGAATGGCTTGATTACCGATTTATACCAATTGACAATGGCAAATGCCCTTTTCAACAAAGGACGCCATGAACGGAAAGTCGTGTTTGACCGTTTTTACAGAAAGAATCCTTTTAACGGCGGCTACACTATCGTGGCGGGGCTTGAGCATCTCCAGCAGTTTGTAGAAAATTTCCGTTTTGATGAAGAAGATATCAATTACTTGGAAAGTCTGCGAATTTTTTATCCCGCCTTTCTTGATTACCTGAAAGACTTCCGCTTTAAAGGAGATATTTATGCTGTACCGGAAGGCACTGTAGTCTTTCCCGGCGAACCGCTCCTTCGTTTCCATGGCACTACGACAGAAGCCATGCTTCTCGAAACAGGTCTATCCATGATTATGAACCATGAAAGCCTCATCGCCACGAAAGCACGGCGTGTGCGCACTGTGGCGCCGAAAGACGCCCTGATGGAGTTCGGTCTCCGACGCGCGCAGGGGCATTCTGCCGGGCTCTGGGGCGCGCGGGCCGCCATGATCGGAGGGTTCAACGGCACATCCAATGTGGAAGCGGGAAAACAGTTCGGCATTCCTGTCCTCGGTACGATGGCTCACAGCTGGGTCATGAGCTTTGATGAAGAGATAGATGCTTTCCGCGAATACGTCCGCCAGTATCATGACAACCTCATCCTTTTGGCCGACACCTATAATGTCCTTGAAATGGGCGTACCCCATGCAATTCAGGTGTTTAAAGAACTGAAAGAAGAGGGGCGGCTCCCCGGGAAATACGGGATCCGCATCGACAGCGGAGATATCGCCTATCTCTCTCAGGAAGCGACCCGTATGTTTACCGAAGCCGGCTTCCCTGATGCCATTATTTCCGGTTCCAACGATCTTGACGAATATACCATCCAATCCCTCAAAGCGCAGGGATGTACCGTCACCTCGTGGGGCGTGGGTACGAAAATCATCACGGCCGACGGTACTTCTGCTCTGGGGGGCGTCTTTAAAATGGCGGTGAAAGAATCAGACGGTAAAGAGGTTCCCGTTATGAAATTTTCCAACGACGTGGAAAAAATGACGAACCCCGGTATCAAGACGGTCTATCGTTTCTATAAAAAGGATACGGGAAAAATGATTACCGACCTTGTCTGCCTCCATGATGAAAAAGCGGCGGACGGCGGAGACTTTACCCTTGTCACGGAATCGGCGAAATGGCGCAGGAAAGAGCTGAAAGCAGGCACTTATACGGTGGAGGAACTGCTGAGGCCCGTCGTAGAAAACGGCAGGAACCTTCCGCTGCCCGCACTTTTTGAAATCATCCGCTATGCAGATAAGCAGATGGACACACTCTGGCCGGAATATACACGTCTCCTTAATCCTGATTTGATGGAAATCAACCTGTCCGACAAGCTGCAGACATTGAAGAGTGAACTTATCCGCCGCGAGTTGGGAGAATAAAAAGATCGTTTTCAGGTACAGGTTTTCAAGCTGTGCCTGCGGTTTCCTTATCAAGGGCATAGATCCTTCACATCCGCTTCGGATGACGATTAACGTTTCCCTCATTATGACGCCTTTTCCTCCCATCGTCATTCTGAACGGAGGCAAGAATGCTGTGAGAGAAAGACGGGAAACGGGATAGTGACACAGAGTGAAGAATCTATTCCTCTGCATGACGGGTTTGGTATAATGAAAGAAAATGATTAAAGACAGCTCATGAAAGGAGCATTTATGAAAAAACATATATGTGCCATGGCGCTCACGCTTGCTTTGGCAGCGGGTGGACTGTCTCTGGCATCCGATTTAAAAATGGCGGACGGACATATTCTTCCGCTGGGAAATGAGATGACCCTCCGGGAAGCAGATAAATCATATGTGGGAAAAGAACTGCAGAAAGAGTGGAACCAGGAAAAAGTAGAGAAAGAAATCCTTCCTGCTGTCAAGCGGATGGGATTATTTGGAAAAGGCGATACAGTTCATGAAAAAATGATGGCCGAGCAGCTCGGAAAACTTTTTGCAGCCGGCAGATTTTCCCAGCTGCAAATGGAGACGAAGGATGCTTTTCATCAGGCGGCTGTTGTATCTGTAAAATTGGAAAAGAAAGATATCGCCGGCTGGAATGAAATCATCAGGGCCATGGAAAAAGCCCATCCGGAAAAAATTGATATCCTTGGAGAGAACCGGACTTTGAATCTTGAAACCATCCGGGAAAGCATGAAAAAAGAAGACAGTAACAATCGTTTCGTCTATAAAAAAGATGGACAGACTGAGTTTGTTTATGGAAGCATGTTTCTTTTTGTGGAACAGTACGGGGTGGAAGCGCCTTTTTATGTCTTTTTCATCGCGTCAGCAGATAAAGGGCAACTTGGAGCCACTGCCATTTATACCAATCAGGCCACAGGCCGGATTATAGAACCTGTTTTAGTAAAAGGCGCGGAGGGACTTCGATGAAAAGACTCGTGACAGCATTTTTGGCGGCGGGGATTACCGTTTCCTCCATGACCGCTGTTTTTGCAGAACCTGCCCATAAAGAGACGGGTACAGGCACGGCGGCCGACAGGCAATTGACTGCCGATTTCCGCAGAAGTCCGGGAGATGCCGTGAAAGATCTTTACAGGCAGGCAGCTCCTTTTCTTACAAAGGAAATCACTTTAAGAAATCATGCCGTCTATACACCTTTCGTCATAACGCCGTCTGTGAAAAAAATGGCGGAGAAAGAGATTCCGTTCAGTACGGAAAAAGGAGGAGTATTTCCTGCGGGACAGCTTCTCGTCGCTTCTGATGAGGGAAGCTTTGACGCCTTTGTCATGAATTTCTCTTTTTCTGAAACGGAAGAAAATAAAAAGGGAATGGATCCTTTCTTTGCGAAGGATCAAAATATGGTGTCTGCAGGGGCGCTTATGATGGCGAACCTTTACCTGATGGGTGCTGAACCCGCAATTAATGAACTCATCGTGGACGCCATACACGAGCATAATAAAACGGCCCTTGTGAAACTCCCCGAAGACTTTGCCCATGTGCGTCTGCAGGACATAGAACCGATTACCCGTTTAAATGACCATACGTACACGGCGGGTGCGCGGGTCATAAGCGATGCCGACGGTTTCATCGTGCCCCTTTACATCCGGGGATACTTCATGAAAAAAGAGAATCGATACAGAGCAATCCTGGCGGTAACCAGTGACGCGGAAAGAAATTATCTGAAACCATCTCTGGAAGAATTGGCAAAAACAAGTATGAAATACTAAGATATCTCTATGAAAAGCGGAGTGGAGTCCCTCTTTTTGTTTAGGAGCATACAGTAAAAAAACTTTATGGAATTTTTCTCTTAAAAGGAAAGGTGTTTTAAGGGAAAACGAAAGCAGGTCCTTTAACGGGATCTGCTTTTTTGCTGAAATATTATTTTGTGATGAGTGACAGAAGGATATCCGTATTGTCCGTGTCGTATTCGATCTGTTCCGACCAGCGCCGTATGTTTTCAGGGAGATCTCCGAATATGGCAGTTTCCATGAAGATGAAGTCTGTGCTTTGCCGGGCGTATGTTATGACGGCGTCTATGCCGCAGAACGGTTCTTTTTCCAGGGCGCGGTAGAAAATGTATTGATACACCGCCGTCAGTTCTGGGAGAGGCGCTTCGGAAAGATAGGCGTGCGCCTTTTTCAGCATGGAAGTGAAAGATCCGGAAAGAGCGGAGAGCCTCTTCGTCCATGCTTCATCGACAGGTTCCGTTTGAGAAAGAGCGTGTAAAATGGTCCGGCAGTAAGTTTCATTGATGGTCGGCGTATAGGAGAGCGCTTCTTCGGGAAGACTGCAGCCTATAGCGGAAAGCAGCGTGGGAAAGTCGAATAGAGAAGGGGCGCTGTCTTCCATGAAAAGCAGAGGCGTGGAATTGGACAGGAGAAGCTTCACGCTTTCTTCACAGGCAAGTCCCACACCGGCCAGTTCAAAATTTCCATTTTCCACAAAGAAACGGGGATGCATGGCACAGATATCGCAAAGATTTTCTTCTCCCGTTTCCGCAACGATGCGGCAAAGTCCGTCTTCCTGTAAAAGAGGGCATCGGCCGTCTTTCATGATGAACCGGCGGTTTCCTTTTGTGCCTGTCATGGAGGCACGGATGGTTTCACCCAGTTCACCCGTCATGACGAGATATTTCATTGCCGTGGCTTCGTCGATGTCGATGTCCCAGTTTTGCATACAGCACGAGTGGACACACCTGTCCGCCTTGCAGCGGAAGTCTTTGTAAAAAGCCGGGTAAACGGAAATCATGGCATGGCCCTTTTGAGAATCGCGGCGCAGCCTTCCCTTATATCACGATAGGCCGTTTCGTAATCATCAGTATACCACGGATCGGCGACACTCCGATTTTCTCCTGTCCATTCAAGAAGGAGGGACACTTTTTTCTGCGGGTCGCCTTTGGTAAGATGGTAAAGATCGCGGCGGTTCTCATCATCCATGCCGATGATATAAGTGCTTTCTTCGTAATCGGCAGGCGTGAAGATCCGTGCTTCCCGTTTAGTGAAAGGGATTCCCTTGTCTTTGAGAAGCCGGCGTACAGGGGGATAGGTGTCGTTTCCGATTTCTTCATAAGTCGCCGCGCAGGATGAAACGGAAATCAAATGTTCCAATCCGGCTTTTGCCACGAGGTTTTTCATAACAAATTCCGCCATCGGGGAGCGGCAGATATTGCCGTGGCAGACGAACAGTATTTTTATCATAATTTCTTATAACCTCTATTGTTTCATCATTTTATAAATTTGAATGGCTTTTTTTACAGCTGCTTCAAATGGTATGTCTCCTACATACAAGTATTTTTGTTGATATGAATTCCATAGGTTATTCAATCTATCGTCATTAATTATGATATCTAAGATCTGCATCCCTGAGGTAATAATGTCCGTTGTATTTCTTTTATTGCAGGTAGCTTCAAATGCCTGTTTCAGAATTTCATGATTGATCCTCTCCTCATAGCGGAGCATTAATGTATAAACGTCATAAAAATCTCTCATCCTTGTATTCAGGATACCGCGGGCAAGAATTGTCTGAAGTTTCTCCGCAAAAATGGTCTCCAAATTATAGGACCAGAGCTTTATGGATCGTTCTTCCAGCATGAGGCTGTAATCATATTCAATGGCTCTTGGAGTAATGATGTCTCCTGTAGAAATATCAATCTTTATTGGAGTAATCATTTTACCAAGATATGCATCCATTGTCACCCGAATGCCGGGGTATTCCATATCGTCCATGATTCCGGTTACATCCTTGACGTTGAACGTCACGCCGTCCTGCAAATCAATCTTACTGATTTTATTAATTATATGCAGCGCTTCTTCCTCAGAAAGATCTAAATTACGGATAGATGTATCTATATCCATTGTTGAGCGCATAGAAATGCCTATCATGGACGTGACCAATATACCGCCTTTTATGATAAAGTTTTCAGAATATGGTGAGTTTGCCACTCTTTCAAGAAAACGTTCCATCATATATATCCGCATCAAAATGCGTGCATCTGCCCTGTTTGATTTTGCAATATTTTTTATCTTTCCTCTTACCTGTGCACCGGTCAGAGCCATTACAACAGCACCTCCATATACTCTCTGATCTTCTTATCAACATGGAACAGCTTTGCATATTCCATTAGCCTGTTAAGATTCTTGTTTTTTCCCATGATGTAAGTTTTAAGTGCGGTCTGGAAATCCTGTATTTCAAACCTGTTTCTGGAACGGATCAGATCACAGATTGTGCGTTCACGATTGTAGAGCGGTATGTCATGGCCATATGATGTTTTCACTATTTCTTTCCCAATATCCAGCAGTTCTTTTTTTACGGTGAAAACTTTTATTCCGTCCGCAACCATTCGGGAAGTTCCATAACCGGTATAAATCGTAATTGTTTTCTGCAGAGGTTCTCTGTCAGTAAGGCCATGATAATAGAGGGCTTCATCGTGAGATAAAACACCTTGCGGACAACGCAGCGACAGAATATAGTTTTCATCTTCCCAGGTTTCCGGAGACGCATAAACGCCATGAGCGGCCTTTTCAAATCCGTTATCACGTATGAAGTTGTACAGAGCATGCTTTGAAATCCCTGCTTCTATGGCATTTTTCGTCAACAAGATTCCGGAATCATCAACTATTTCTTCGGGTGTCTTCATGTGCCGTCACCAACTTTCGTGCTAATAGTATATCTTATATTAGCACGAAAGTAAAACAAAGGGCTGCCAATTTGAGGATACGAATGCACCTTTAATTGTTCGGGCAGTGATGGCACAATTTGGACTGGTCCAGTCTTAGCTCTTGGACAGAGATAAAAAAGAAGCTCCCGAAGGAACTTCTTTATGTTTTATCGAAGGCAGTCCTGTTTATGATGGTTTTGGACAAATGGGGGTACAAACTACTTTTTCATGTAACGGATTTCTCTTACTCCCATCTTGACCCGAAAGGAAGTATGGATAACGGTAGAAAATGCTTTTGACTGCTGTAAAGCGGATATAAGCGCTATTTTATTTCTTAACCGGCACAGGGTGTTTGTGCATTTTATGGCATTCCTCATTTCATGGAAGACGCGGCGCATTATATCGGAGCTGTCGATGAGTTTGCAGCGGTAGACGATTATCCATATTCAAATCGGGGATGTGGCTGCCACGGCCACCTGTCCCTGCCCGATTCGTTCCGTTTCGGCGTTTTGCGCTATAATATTTGAAATGATACGGTAACTGATGAGGATAAGAAAAGAGGTGAGGATAAGAAATGCGGTATGGACGCGTTTGTCGTGAAAGTTCATGAAGAAACTTCCAAAGGAATGAAAAGGCTTTATTTATATCCGCTCTTTTTGTACACTATAAAGAAAAGCAGAAAATATTTTACTTTATATACAAGTGTAAATTTTTTATTCCAATTACGCAATAGAAATGGAAGGACTTCTACTGTCCCGGGAGGAACCATGCGAAGGACGAAAATTATCTGCACTATCGGTCCGCTGCCGTTTTGAAAGGGAAAAATTTTCGGGAGGACAGCCTTTGTGTCATCGCGGCAGGAGTCAGGCAGGGGGAAATCCTCTGCCACGAATATCATGCACATTATGCAGGTGTAAAAAGAAAGGCTTGCGGCGGGAAACCGGCCGCGGGCTTTTCCTGCGGAAGGGAGAAATTATGGAAATACTGCGGGCGGCCAATGCGGAAATTGCCATGCGGAGAATTCTGCAGGCCGCCGTTTCGGAAAAGGCGAGCGATGTCCATCTGGAACCGTGCCGTGAATTTGTCCTTGTCCGGTTCCGCATTGACGGAACTCTTACAGAGAGGTACCGGCTGCCCCCTGATATGGCGGCGGGACTGTCGGTGCGGGCCAAAGTCCTGGGCGGTATGGACGTGGGGGAAAACCGCATTCCCCAGGACGGAAGCTTTTCGGAAATCAGGGAAGGAAAAAATACAGATTTCCGTCTTTCCGTGATGCCTTCGGTTTACGGGGAAACGATCGTCATACGGATTTTATCGGGGCAGATGGATTTCATTGAAAAGAATGAACTCGGGATGCTTCCCTTGCAGAAGAAAATATTCCGCACAAAAATAGGAAAGAAAAGCGGCATGATTCTCACTACCGGTCCTACGGGAAGCGGGAAAACATCGACGCTCTACGCGGCGCTGAAACTGGTGTGCCGTCCTGAAATCAGCGTGATTTCCGTGGAAGATCCCGTGGAGTACCGCATACCGGGAATCACCCAGGTGGAAGTGAATGAAAAAGCGGGCCTTACTTTTGAAAAAGGCCTCCGTTCTCTTGTGCGGCAGGATCCCGATGTGGTGATGATCGGGGAAATACGCGACCGGGAAACGGCGGAAATTGCCGTACATGCCGCTCTTACGGGACATCTTGTCCTGTCTACGCTTCATACGAACGATGCCGTATCGGCGCCTGTCCGCCTGACAGATATGGGCATTCCGCCGTACTTGCTCTCCGCGTCGCTGTCCCTTATCATTTCTCAAAGGCTTGTGAAAAAACTTTGTCCCGCCTGCCGGAAGGAAATGGTCATTACAAGAGAAATGGCGGAAGAAAAGTTGTTTCCTGAAGCGTTTATCGGGAGACGGGCATACATGGCAAAGGGCTGTGATCATTGCAGGGGGAAAGGCGCAGACGGGCGGACCGGTGTTTTTGAAATGCTGGAAATAGGAAAAGAGGAACGGCGGCTGCTTCATGAAAACGCGGCAGCCGAAGAGTTTTCAGAATGTATGAGAAAACAGGGACAGTATTCCCTGAAGGAATCCCTTTTGCGGTTAATGGAAAGCGGCGCCGTCCCGCCTGAGGAAGCGGCGCTCTTATGGGAGTGACTATGAAACATATTGAACAGTGGCTGGCTCTTTACCCGGAGGCTACAGATATCCATCTTACGGAAGGCGGAAGGGTTATTGTCCGTGAATATGGCGGACTTAAAGAATTGGAAGAAAGAGCGGAGAAAAGTTTTTTTGATATGCTTTTCCATTCCTGCCTTTCACCGGATAAACGAAAAGTGTATGAAGAAAAGGGTGCATGCGATACTTCTTTTTCCATAGGAGAAAATCGGTTCCGCCTCCATCTGTACCGGGCGGGCGGAAAAGACTGCGCGGCGCTCCGTGTGCTGCCCGTGCTTGACCGTGTGGAAAAAGATCCTGATGAAAAATGGTTTGAGAAGATTGCAAAATTATCCTCCGGCCTTGTCCTTTTTTCAGGCCCCACAGGAAGCGGGAAAAGCACCACCATGGCAAGAGTACTGGAAGGAATCGGCAAGGAAAAAGCGCGTCACATCGTGACCTTGGAAGATCCTGTGGAATATGTCCTTTCCGCGGGGAAATCCCTTGTCCGCCAGCGGGAAATCGGTCGTGACGCGGTAAGTTTTGCCGAAGGCGTCCGCGAATCTCTCCGCGAGGATCCCGATGTCATTGCCGTAGGGGAAATGCGGGACAGGGAAACCATAGCGGCGGCGCTTACCGCGGCAGAAACAGGGCATCTCGTTTTGGGAACGCTCCACAACGGGCGCGCTCTGGAGGCCGTCGGCCGCATGGTCCATGTATTTCCGGCGGAAGAACAAAGCGAAGTGCGCCTGATTATTTCTTCCGTCCTCCGCTGCGTGTCGGCGCAAAGACTTTGGCGGATGGGAACGAGGACTGTACTGCTCCGTGAAATTCTGACAAATACCCCTGCTGTGGCGAACCTCATCCGCGAAGGAAAAGAAGCACAGGTCCTGTCCTATATGGAAACGGGTGTGAATGACATGCGCACTCTGCGCCAGGCGGTATACAAGGTAAAGGGCGTGACAGAAAAAGAACGAAAAGACCTTTTATATTTGGCGGGAGAATAAAATGGAGTTCCTTTATAAAGCATACGCTGACAGCGGAGAAGTAGAAGAAGGAAGAGTGGCGGCTGCCGGCAAAAGAGAAGCAGCGGATGAACTCAAAAGCCGCGGGCTGCACCCGATGACCATCAGAAAAACGGGAGAAAAGAAAAAAGAGTCCCTTTTCAAAAGACGCCGTCTCGCCGATTTGGCGGAAGAATGGGAATCACTTCTTTCCGCGGGGATTCCCGTAACCGAAACTTTAGACATCCTTGGCGGCGGCCGGAGCGGGAAAGAAAAGATTCTTCTGGGCGAGATCAAGGCGACCATCGAAGCAGGGCACTCCATTGCGGAAAGTTTTGCGGGATCCCGTGCGTTTCCGCCTTTTTTTACTGCTCTTCTGCTGGTAGGCGAGCTGTCGGGAACGATTCCGGAACAGCTCCGCCTGGCCGCCGCGTGCTATCGCAAGGAAGAAGAATTTATTGACGGTATGAAATCGGCTCTTTCCTATCCTGTTTTTGTTCTCTTCTTTTCCTTTCTTGTATTTGCATTGATCCTTACTGTCATCCTGCCGTCCTTTGCCGCGCTTTTTGACGCCCTCGACATACCGCTTCCGGCGGTGACGAGGGCGGCGCTTGCTCTGGGCCTGTTCTTACAGGAAAAAGGGTTTTATTTTCTTGTTGAACTTCTCTTGGGTGCAGTCGGCGGTGTCGTCTGGTTACGAAGTGAACGGGGAAAAAGAAGTACAGACGCGTTTCTTTTCCGCTTCCCTTTTATCCGGAGGCTGTACCTCATCCGTGTGACGCTTGCCCTGTCGGCACTTTTGAAAAGCGGGAAAACCTTGTCTGACGCCCTTGCCGATATAGCGGACATAACAGATAACGGCGCCGTAAAAGAAGAATTGCTGAAAATAAAAAAGGATATAGAGCGGGGCGGCGACTTTGCCCAGAGCATGGAAAGATCCTTTGGCGATACCGCCCTTGCCCGCATGATCCACGTAGGAATGGAAAGCGGGCGGCTTCCTCTCTTTCTGGAGCGGAGCGCCCGCCTTATGACAGAGGAAACGAAAAGGAAACTGACAGGATTCAGAAAAATTTTGGAACCTTCTCTTTTGCTTTTTGTAGGTCTTGTAACAGCGGCAATTATATTTTCTGTTCTTCTGCCTGTTTTCAGCGCCGTGGGGACGCACATGGGCGTTTAGTATCGAAGGACGGAAATTAAATTCCGGATGCTGGATATGGGATAAGATAAAAAGCGCTTTTCGGAATTTAGGTACAGGGACAAAAATTTTCCTGTGGTTTGTGTTTATGACTTTTAATCATACTTTTGTTTTGCTATACTAAAAAATAAAGTATGATGAGAAGGAGGCGGGACGAGTGGGTCTTTCTGTACGTGAGATACTCATACTGGATTATTTTGACGGCAAACCGGTGCATGCAAAGATGCCGTCTTATCTGTATGCCACTTACGGCAGCGACGCCGATCTCTGTCTGGATCGCCTCTATGCTGACGGCTGGATCCGCGAAAGCACTCCCCGGGAAACGGTGAATATGCTTCCCGATAAGGCGCTTTCCGATTTCCTTAAACGATACGGCCTCTCCGGTGAAGGATCGCATACAGAACTTGTCCGGCGTGTAATCCATGAAGTTCCTGAAAAAAATTATAACCACGCTGTACCGAAAGTATACGTGCTGGAACCTAAGGGGCGTACCGAGGTGGGACGCCATATGGCGTATGTCCTGAATGTTCGTGAAAACTACGGACTTACGGAAGGAGAAATCGGCGAGTCCCGTTCTGCTCTGGCTCTGAAAGGGAATCCCTGTTCCGCCAGGGATATACTGGCGCGTGCTTTTCAGCAGAAGGTTTCTATCTATACCATAGCAGGGGAATGGTCGAAGCTGCGCAACTTGTACTATGTCATGGCAAACTTCCATCTTCGTGCGGAAGCGGGGGATAAGGCGCTCTCCTGCCTGTTCCTTGTCTTCTTCCTGGATATGTCGGGGATGGGGAATAGAAATACCGTTATTCCTTATGAAAACTTATTTCCTACCCAAAAGGGAATGATCCTTCTTTTAGATGAGGTGCGCCACAGGGAGAACATGACGGCGGAGGAAGTGAAGGCGGCATTTCTTTCTTCTGTTGCGCGCATGGCGCCGAGACTACCGTTCTCTTATTTCTCCCCGCAGGTCATGGCGGCGCAATTGCTGGAACGTCTCCGCGGCGTTCCCTTTAATGGGGCGAAGTATATCGCGGAACGGAACGTGCCCGACCCTTCTGCCGGCGCATACCATTATGTCCCTTGGGGACGTGAGGAAGCCGGCAGCTTGAAAGAGGTGCCGAAATTTACTGTGCCGAAAATCATGGCGCCGCCCAGCCTGCGTATGCCGCCTGCTTTTACGCGGCCCGTCCCTTTTGAATCGACAGAAGCGCGGAAGCGGCGGGAAGAAATGGAAAAACGGATGGTCCGCACTGTAGAGAGTCCAACACCGGAGGAGAAAAAGGAAAAAGGTCTGCTTGTGAAATTGAGAAAATGGATATAGGAGAAACTATGGAAAAACGGATCCGTGTCGGCTGTTACGGCGCGAAAGGCTCCTATACCTATGAGGCCATGGAACGGCACTTCGGCGAGCGGGAGCGGGAAGAAATATATTTCCCCCTCTTTGAAGATGTGACGAAAGCCGCTGCGGGAGGAATGATTGATTACGGCGTTGTACCCATTGAAAACTCTTCCACCGGGGGTATTACGGAAGTCTATGACCTTATCAGGGGATGCGGCTGCGCCATCGTCGGTGAAGAACTGGTAAAAATCGAGCACCACCTGCTGGGACTGCCGGGAGCGGAAATGGAAGATATCGATACGGTCTACTCCCATCCCCAGGGATTTGCCCAGTGCCGTCTTTTCTTCAATGACCATCGGGATTGGAAATTGAAACCTTATTTTTCCACATCCCAAAGCGCGGAACGTGTTTCAAAGGATGGAAAGAAAAATCAGGCGGCCGTAGCAAGCCGGACGGCGGCGAAGCTGTATGGGCTTTCCGTACTGAAAGAAAATATCTTTTTTAATGAAAACAATTACACCCGTTTCTTCATCATCGCACCGAAAATGGAAATATCCGATAAAGCGGATAAAATCACCCTCGCCATTTCCGTCAGCCATGAACCGGGTGCGCTCTACCATGTACTGGGATACTTCTTCTACGGCGGTATGAATATGACCCATCTGGAATCCCGTCCGCTTGAAGGGAAACCGTTTGAGTATTTATTCCACATCGATGTCATGGGTTCGCTGGCAGATCCCTCAAACGCACGGACACTGGAGGGGCTGGCTTCTATGTGCAGTTATTTTAAAATTCTTGGAAACTACGAATCGTGCGGCAGATGACAGAAGTGAGATAACGGAAGACGGATCGAAGGGAACCGCCGCATGATGCGGATTCTCCTGATATACAAAGAGACTCTTTTACCGGGCATTTGGTTTGTCCGGCAGAAGAGTCTCTTTATTTTGAATCTTATTTTATCAGAAGGCAGTTTTGATGGCGCCGTTGTATTTCTTCTCGATGAAATCTTTGGATTCCTGGCTGGTAAGGGCTTCGATTAGTTTTTTGATTTCAGGGCGGTTTTCATCTCCTTCACGGACAGCGACAATGTTTGCGTATGGGGAATCGCTGCTTTCGGTGAAGATGGCATCTTTCGGATTCAGTTTTGCTTCCAGGGCAAAATTGATATTGATAACGGAAATATCAGCGTCTTCCAGCGAGCGGGGGAGCTGTGGCGCCTCCAGTTCAGAGAATTGAAGATTCTTTTTGTTTTCTGTGATGTCCTGCGGTGTAGCGGTGATGGGTGCACCGTCACGGAGCTTGATGAGCCCCGCAGACTGGAGCACGAGGAGCGCGCGGCCGCCGTTTGTGGGATCGTTCGGGATGGCTACACGGGCGCCGTCAGGAAGATCTTTCAAGTCTTTAATCTTTTTAGAGAAGACAGACATCGGTTCCAGATGGATCGCTCCTGCGGAAACGAGTTTCAGATTTCTTGACCGGGCGAATTCATCCAGGTACGGTTTGTGCTGGAAGTAGTTCGCGTCAAGGTTTTTGTCGTTCAGCGCCAGGTTCGGCTGTACATAATCGGTAAATTCGATGATTTCCACATTGACACCTTCTTTGGCAAGCTTATCTTTTACGGCGCCGAGAATTTCAGCGTGGGGGACGGGAGACACGCCCACTTTGAGAGTGACCGCCTTGCTGTCTTTCGGAGCGGGAGCCGCCGCTTTTTTCTCATCGCCGCAGCCTGTGATAAAACCTGTGAGTGCCAATGCGGCGACGGATGCGATGATTGTCTTTTTGAATTTCATGAAAAATTCCTCCTTTGACGTTCTTGCTTAAAAAATTGTAATAAAAAATCTTCCGTCCAATAAGGGACGAAAGATCGTGTTACCACCCAAGTTCATTTGCACGTCACCGTGCAAACCTCTGTAGGTACGAGGGAAATCCTGATACCGCAGCTCTGTAACGGGAGCGCCCGGACTGCTTAATGATTCGGCATATCCGGCTCAAAGACCATGTTCGGCACACTTCCTGTACTTCCTTTCACCTTGCGGAAGCTCTCTTTGACATTCGTTTTGCTTACTCTTCTTCTCATTGCCTGTGATTAAGTTGTGCCTACTATAGCATTTTCTTTCGGCAGATGTCAAGCGGAAAAATAGTCTGCGAAATATATTTTGCGTTGCGGTATTTCCCGCGGGGCGGTTTCCGCGGCAGCGTACGGGTGCAGTTGAAATACATTAATAAAAAAAGCAGACCTGCTGCGGCAAGCCTGCTTCTGTTTTGCCTGGCCCCAAAGGGCATGGTGGAGACGAAGAGGATTGAACTCTCGACCTTACGGATGCGAACCGTACGCTCTCCCAGCTGAGCTACGTCCCCATGAAAATCAGTCCCTGAAAAGGACAAATCAATTATAGCACATGATTCAATTTTTGGGCAGTCCCGTAGTGATATGGCGGGTTTGCCAGACCGGTATTTGCCATATGCGCCACAGAGATTTTTTTACCGCATGGATGAAAAGGCACCGATGGGGCTGCCGGATGATGACTGGGGAGGTTCTTACCAGTCGATCCAGGTGAGAGCTTTTTCCAGCTGGTAGAAAGATTTCCCGTCCCAAAGGATGTCTTCGGTGAGGTGGTTGATACAGTCTTCTTCCTCATCAGATGCGTAATGATAGACGAGTTCCATGAAATCTTCAAACGGTTCTTTTGTCCAGCGGTATTTTTCTATGCTCACCCGCCACCTCTGCTGGCCGGGATGGTACACAAGTCCTGAAAAATGGTAGACATATCCTTTGTGGCGTACACTGGCGCCGCCGTCCATGAGATAATCGATAAATTCGTCCGCGTCTCCGCCCTTCATAATGCCTCCTTTTAATAATACAGCTTTATTATACTATATTTATTTGTCTTATTTCTGTCCTGTGCTATAATGAGTTGATCTATTAATAAACGAAACGGAAATTTGTTCCGGCAGTTGTCCATTCTGAGCACCAACTATAAAAAACGGGAGGAAACATGAAAAAAGCAATTATATTATCCAGCGGCGGTGTGGACTCGACGACCTGTCTCTCCGTGGCTGTAAATGCACTGGGAGCAGAGAATGTCAGCACTGCTTCTATTTTTTATGGACAGAAGCATAAAAAGGAATTAGATGCCGCAAGAGCGGTGGCGGCATATTATCATGTGCCTCATTATGAATTTGATCTGGCGCAGATCATGCAGTATTCCAATTGTTCTCTTTTGTCCCATTCGACGGAGAGTATTGTACACAAAAGTTACGGTGAGCAGATTGCGGAAAAGGGGGCAGGAAAGGTATCTACGTATGTTCCTTTTCGGAACGGCCTCATGATTTCTGTGGCGGCAAGTCTGGCAGCCGGCATTTATGAAGAGGAAGAGGCGGATATTTATGTCGGCGCCCATGGAGATGATGCGGCGGGAGAAGCGTATGCCGACTGCTCGCCCCGGTTTCTGAAAGCCATGGGGGAAGCGGTTGCTGTCGGCACATACGGCAAGGTGCATCTGGTTTTTCCTTTTGCCGATAAAAATAAAACCGGCGTCGTGGCGGAAGGGCTGAAACTGGGGACACCCTATGAACTGACATGGAGCTGTTATGAGGGGGGAGACACGCCTTGCGGCGAATGCGGGACCTGCATAGACAGGGCGAAAGCGTTTGCTGAAAACGGGGTGGAAGACCCGTGGAACGGAGGGAAAGGATAATATGTTTACAGTAACGAAAAGAATGGAAATCAGCGGAGCGCACTTCCTGCGTCTGAACTATGAAAGCAAGTGCACTTCAATGCACGGGCACAACTGGATCGTGACTGTCACCGTGCAGAATGATAAGCTTGATGAAAACGGCATGGTGGTAGATTTCACGAAGATTAAGGATGTTGTCAACCTTTTTGATCACCGATGCGCTAACGATATCATGGAAGGATTAAATCCCACGGCAGAAAATATGGCGAAATGGCTTTGCGACCGCATTCCCCACTGTATCCGCGTGGCGGTGCAGGAAACGGAAGGAAATACAGCAGTATATGAAAAATAAGTTTCCCGTAGCGGAAATATTTGACAGCATTGAGGGCGAAGGAAAACGGACAGGGTATATGGCGGTATTTGTCCGGTTTGCCGGCTGCAATATCCGCTGTACATACTGCGATACGGCGTATGCTTTAAAAGAGTCTGACGCAGAAGAATTCCTTACGAAAGAGGAACTCCTTGGACGGATCCGTTCCTATCCCTGGAAGCGGATTACTTTTACGGGAGGAGAACCGCTGCTTCATCCGCTGCAGGAAATCTGCGACATCCTCGGGGAAGAGGGGTATGAAATTAATATAGAAACGAACGGCGCAGTTCCCCTTTTGGCGCGCCGTTCCCAAAATCTTTTTTATACGATGGATTACAAATGCACAGACAGCGGAATGAAGTCTTTCATGCGGCTGCCGAACTTAAAGGAATTGACGGAGGAGGATGTTCTGAAATTCGTCGTCTCCTCGAAAACGGATTTGGAGGATATGAAGGAAATTATTATAAAGTATTTTCCCCGGGGCGGTCCGAAGTTTTATGTGAGTCCCGTGTGGGGGAAAATAGAGCCGCGTGAATTGGTCGAATATGTGAGAAAAGAAAAACTGGCAGAAGTCTGCGTGCAGGTACAGCTCCATAAAATTATCTGGGAGCCGGACAGGAGAGGGGTCTGAAATGGATCAGAAAAAATTGGAACAGGCAGCGCGCCTGATTATAGAAGCAGTCGGGGAAGATCCCGAAAGAGAAGGGCTTGTGGAAACGCCCCGCCGCTTTGCGGAAATGGTGGCCGAGCAGCTGGCCTATGCGGCGGTGCCCAATGAAGAAATCGCCCGCGCTTTTGATAAGACATTTTCTTCTCCTGAAAGTGACATGGTGGTGGTGAAAGATATTTCCCTCTTTTCCCATTGCGAGCACCATATCGCCCTCATGTACAATATGAAGGCGGCTGTGGGATATATTCCCAGAGGGCGCGTCATCGGACTGTCGAAAATTGCCCGCATCGCCGATGCCGTCTCTAAGCGTCTCCAGATCCAGGAACGGATAGGAGCGGATATACGGGATGTCATGGAACGGATTACCGGTGCCGGGGATGTGATCGTTCTTTTGGAAGGGGAGCATTCCTGTATGACGGCACGGGGAATCAGAAAACCGGGGACGCTTACAAGGACGATTTCCGCATCCGGACGGTTCAGGACAGACGGGGATTTGCGCAAAGAATTTCTTTCCCTGGCGAAGTAATGGGTGCCGGTTCCTGTTCGTGGTTCGTTTCAAAGAATAAAATTTAATTGTTTATTCATTTTTGGTATAATGCGGATATGGAAAAGATAAAAAAACAACTGCAGATAATTTTATATGTATGGATATGGCTCCTTTCTTTTTCCGTGGCGGACGCGGCAACAGTCATTACTGATGAATACTGGATAACGACGGCGGATCAGGGGAAGATTGAACAGCGCTACCGCAATCTTGGTATATACGAAGTGGCAAAGAAAACCGTTTCAAGAAAAGAAGAACTGTACGGCAATTATACTTACCGCGTGTGGTATCCGAAACGGCTGGAAACGGAAAACCGGAAATGGCCCATGGTATTTCTTTTGAACGGGACGACCTCGACCTGTGATCTTGATGAGCCGATTTTTGAACATCTTGCCAGCTGGGGCTTTATTGTCGTGGGCAATACGGACAGGAATACGGGTATCGGGTACTCGGCGGAATGGGGTCTGGAACTTATGGACAAGCTGGCGGCGGATCAAAAGAGTGTGTTTTTTCAAAAAATTGATGAAGACAATCTGGGAATCGGCGGCCATTCTCAAGGCGGCGTCGGCGCGGTGAAAACGATTTTATTCCGAAAAGGCGGCGGACGTTTTAAAACAGTCGTCACTGTTTCGGCGGTGACGGAATCATTTGCGGACAAATTAAAAATGAACAGCTGGAAGTATGACGCTTCTGCGGTCAATGTGCCGTGGTTCATGGTGAGCGGCGACAGGCTGGATGATCGTCTCATTACACCGCTTCCGGATATGGAGAAGATATTTCAAAAGGCAAAGACAGCGATGGTCATGGGACGGCGTTCCCATGCGGACCACAGCCATGTGCAGGCCGAAGCGGACGCTTATGTGACGGCATGGTTCCGCTGGCAGCTGGCAGGGGATCGGTACGCGGGGAAAGCGTTTCTTGGAAAAGACGCGGAGATACTCACAAATAAGGGATGGAACCATACGGCAAGAAAGAATTTATAAGAGAGGCGCAGAAAAATATTTTTCTTGCGGGGAACTCTCTTTTTTTGTACGATGAAGTTAGCGAGGTGTGTGATGAAAAATAAAGAAGAGACTGTTTTAATTACTGCTGTAGACAATGGAAGCACGGTAGAATTGGAAATCAATACGACGCTGCCCCACGAAGAAACAAAGGAAATGCTTGCCGGCGCGGTATGTGCCGTTTATGGCATTTCTGATTTCCATGAGGGGGATGTGGCGTCCTTTTTGGAAGCGCTTGCTGATGAATACAGAAAAGAAGAGAGGTCTCCCCATTCTCCCCTGGTGAATTGAAGCGGGAAGCGCTGTACGGAAGAATTTCTCCTGCGTGGTTACCGGGGAAAGGAATCGGCGGTCCGGCGGCGGAAAAATTGAAAACCGGTGGTAATCCGCTGCTGATGGCACGCGGTAAAAGAGGAGGCGGATCGTGGAAAGAAAAGAATATCTTGAAAGCATGGGTGTCTGAGCGGCCCGGCGCGCTTTCTTTTCCTATACGACCGAGCCGGAGGGAAGCTACAGCATCCACCGCGTATTTATCCGATTCCTCGAAGTAAACCGTATGGATATGGGCCAGGCGGAGGAACCGAAGGCGGCCGCTTTCCTTACGGATTATATCCTGCTCCGTATCTATGTGGCGAAGTATGTCCTTGCCGGATATGCAGAAACCTATGCGCCGCTCTTGGATGTATTCCGTGGGTTTGAAAAAGTGGAAAAGGACTTCTCCCTGTTTATGGAACGGGAAACAGCGCCCGGCCATGGCGCGGAACGAAAGTTTCTGCCGCCTGATTTGCAGAGACGTTATGATGAGCGCGGCATGCGGAAGACTATCGAACTTTTTGACAGTATCTCACGGAGGTATGAAGAAAGGGAAGACACGCCGGAACGGGTTATGAAATGTATTGTTGACGAATGCCTTTCCACGATCGCCATACGGAATGAAATATCTTTATCGGCGCCCTCCTTTTGGTTTTTTACCAGAGAAATGAACGGGTACATCAGGTACCTGAACCGTTTTTACAGCGGCCTGATTCCGCCGGCAATTCACGAAAGAATAAAAGCGCCCATGATGGAAGAAGAAACACGCAGTGATGCTGATGAAGAAAGAGGCGGTTTTAATTATGAACGCGCGGCATACATCATTTTTGCCATTGCCGGTGTGATCTGTGCCCTTATCGCGGCAGGCTCAAGATAGTTTTGCGGCTTTTTTTGAAATATGGTATATTGGGTGCAGCCATGCGTGGCGCTTAACTGAAGAATAACGTCAATGGAGATGGATATGCAGATAACAATTGCAGGCGGCTGCGGTGATTTCGGACGCAGCTGCTTTTTTGTTGAAGGAGGGCGCCACGCTTTTATCGTGGATGCGGGAACTTCGACGGACGGACTGGACCGGGTACCTGATCTCACAGCGGAGCAGGTTGCAAGAGCAGAATACCTTTTCATCACCCATTCGCACCGGGACCATACGGGGGCGATCGGATATTTCGAGTCTCTCGGCTTTGCGGGATCCGTGCTTCTGACGAACCAGACATACCGGCAGATGAAAGAGAAGCCGGGGAATACGATGATTCTTGATTCGACAGCGCCCGAACTGGAATTGGAACGGGATTTCAGTTTCCGCTGGGGGCGGAGCGGCCATTGTGCCGGTTCCGTGTGGTACGATATTTCCTGTGAAGGGAAAAAATTGTTCTTTTCGGGGGATTACCGAAGCGATGACCCTTTTTATGTCTGTGATGATGCGGAAGGGAAAACGGCGGATGTGGCCGTCCTTGATGCAGCATATCCGGGTGATCGTACGGGGGCAGATATGCGCCGGTCGGTTCTTGATAAAATATTGGAATTGGTGTGGCGGGGGAAACCGCTTCTTCTTCCTGTGCCGCATTTCGGCAGAGGGCTTTCCATCGCGGCATATTTCCGTAATAAAGGAAGTATGGAGATTCCCGTGCATATGGCTTCCGGACTTTATGACGAATGGCTGCGTCTGGGACGGAGAAAATACTTCGCCCGCCAGGAAGTGCTTGCCCTTCCCAATGAAACGTTTTCCTTATGGGACGGAAAAACGATTCATGACAATGGGGTTTATTTCCTTACCGATGCCCAGTTGTCGCGGTCAGAGAACAGGAAACTCATTGAGCGGCACCCTGAACTTTCACTGCTCATGACAGGCAGCATCCATGGCTACGGCAAAGCGAAAGATTATTATGAAAGCGGCAGGGCGGAACTTGTTCTCTGGCCGAACCATATGACGGAAAGGGAAATGTGGGAGCTTGCCGGGAAAAATCATTTCAGAAAAATTATTCCTTATCACAGCACAGACCGGAAACCGGAGTCTGATGTATTTTCTTTATAAGAGAAATGAATAAAAAGAAATACGCAGTCAGGAATATTCATGGTATAATGAAAAAAATAAAATCCTTCAAAAGAAAAGAGAGGCGGGATTTCTATGTTGAAGTATAAGAATATTCTTGTTCCTTATGATGGTTCTGCCCACGCGAAAAAGGCGATGGCGCAAGCTGCGGATCTGGCGGCCGCCGGCGAGGGAGCGAAGCTTTACATCGTGTCTGTGTGCAATATGGTTTCCGCCATGAGTAATTTTGACCAGGTATCCATTGCAGAAGGCTGCCTTACTGCTAAGCTTTCAGAGGATCTGGAAGCGCAGTGCCGCCGCGATCTGGAAGAAGCTGTCACTATGGTTCCTGAAGGCGTGGCGCATGAAACAGTTTTTGAGATCGGTTCGCCCGGACCGGTTATTCTCAGCATTGCTGAAGATAAAGGGTGCGACCTCATCGTCATGGGAAGCAGGGGGCTTGGTCCGCTGAAGGGTATTTTCATGGGATCGGTTTCCAGCTATATCGTAAGCCGGGGCAAGTACCCCGTGCTTATCGTAAAATAATTTAAGACTCGGCGGTGATGGAAACGGAATTCTTTTCATCACTGCTTTTTTATTGACAGGCGGGAATTTGGATATGACTCACTTTAAATGGCTGAAAAAAGAAATACCCCGTTGGGTGAAAGAAGAAATCATTACCCGTGAAGAGGGAGATTCTCTTATTTCTTTATACAGGAATGAAGAACGCCATTCTCATGGCGAAGGGCTTTTTGTGCTGGCTGCCGTATGCTTCCTCACAGGATTGATTTTCATCTGTGCCGGCATATGGAATAGTCTTTCTCAGGATGAGCAGTTTATGATGGCTCTTGTGCCTTTGGTGCTGTCCATCCTTATCATAGCGGGGATTTTGTGGCAGGATCGTTTTGTGATGGGCCGGGATCCGGCAGAAAACGGCCGTTTAAAGGTTTCGGAAAGTGCGGAGGAAACGCTTTCCGGAGAAACAGGGGAGACGGTTTCCTCTGCAAACGGGATTAGTGAATACGGCTTTGAAGATGGTACAGCAGCGGGAAAGGAAGAAAATGACCAATCTTTTCTTCTTCCTTCCGTTTCTTACCGGCACCGCGTACCTGATGTCATTCGGGAAGCGGCCGGCGTTTTTCACGGCGTGGCGGTCTTGTGCGCCGTATGGATGGTAAACGAGTCTTTCAAGTTGTCAGGGGACTGGTTTATTCTTGCGGCGGTGTCCTGCGTATTCCTTCTTCTGATGAGCTGGGCGTTCCCTACGGCAGGCCTCGGCATGGTGTATATGGCATCGTCAGTTCTTGTATACCGTTTATCGCCATACCGGGGATGGCCGGAAGCGGCGGCGTGGATATTTCTTGTTTTGGCGCTTCCCCTTCTGGTGCGGCTCCTGGGAGAACGGCGTCATAAAGCGGTCGTCTGTTACTCATGGTTTTGGGCGGTCTGCGTACTTATCCTTATTTACTGGACCGCGTCCAATCTTCTATGGCAGACGATGTTTTTTGCCCTTGCGGCGGCGCTTACATGGATGGCGGGAAGCATGCTCGCTTCCTGGGGCGCGGCGGCGGAAGCGCTTCGTATCTTTGGCGGCGTAGCCGTATTCAGCGTCCTTCTGGAAGGCTCATGGAGCTCTGTATGGACAGGCGTTTCAGGAAACTGGATCTTATGGGTTTTGTTTTTTGTTATTCTTGCGATTGACGCTGTCCTGCTTACCCGGATGGGTGTCAAACGGAACCGGCTGGCTGCCCTCGGAGGGCTTACGCCTTTTGTTATGCTTGTGGCGGCATCTCTTGCCGTTTTTGAAACAACCGGTGTGTCTTCCGCCATCTTTGTGTCTGTTTTTACCGCGTTCCTTGCCGTGGCGGTCATTGGGAAAGGGTATCGGAGCGATTCCAACCTGCTGAAATGGATCGGCGGGTGTCTTCTGATTGCCGCAGGGGCTGTGCGTGTCCTTGATGCGGCACTTTCTTTCGGACAAAGAGGGATATTCTTCCTTATCATCGGCGCGGTTGCTATCGTTGTGTGCTGCCTGACTTTCCTTCCCCACGTCGTAAAGAAGATAAGACGGAAACCGAGAAGGAAAACCGTACGGCAAGGCAGGTCGCCGGCGGCATCTGCGGGCCAACCGGATTCTTTGTCCGAGCTGTTGGAGAAGAGGCCGGAAGGAAAAGGGGAGGAAGGAGGGGAGCGCCGTGAATAGAAAGTACAGTTTGCTTCTCGTCCTGATCACTGCCATTTTTGAACTTGCTTTTCTCGTGTGGACAAGAGCGGATTACCGTTCCACTCTTCTCGACGGAGAGGAATATCAAGTGCCGGCGGCAATCGAATTCCAAGGGAACTTTTACGACAGAAATTACATAGCGGTGAACATACCCATAACGGAAACGAAGTGGGAAGGAGAGCGGGAACCGGAAACAGGAGAAACGATTTACCTGGTGATCAGTAAGGGACAGCGGGGTACTCTTATCCTTGATCATGCCCAGATTTCCCAGCCGCCCGGAAACTATATCAAAACGCGGGCACTCCATATCATGGGTGACACCGTATATTTCAACTTCCCGGCAGACCGCATGTACATGCCGCCGGAGCGGCTGAAGAAACTGTCCGTCGTGGAACTTTCCGAGCGGGTACAAGTGTCTGAAGACAATGGAAAAACAAAAACGGCCATGAAGAATGAAATTACAGCACTTGTCAGGGTGAAGGACGGACGTGCCGCTATTTCCAGAGTTCTTGCCAATGGCGGGCCTGTAGAACAGATATTTACAACCGTTGGAAAAAATTTATCCGTGAAATACGCGACCAGCGGAGATGAAAAAGACCAGTATAATGAAAAAAGATTCTTTACCTCCGGAGATATGGATACGAATGGTAAAGAATCGGATAATAAATCGGAATAAGGAGGCAGCGATGTACTTAATTCTTATGCGGCATGGGGAAGCCGTTCCCCAGACGGAAGATGTGCTGAACAGAGAAAGACGGCTGACAAAAGAAGGAAAGAAACAGGTGCGGACCGTATCGCGCATGCTTGCCCGATTTTTGAAAGATCGTCCGCTCCGCATTTTCGCAAGCCCTTTCATGCGTACCCGCCAGACGGCGAGGATTTTATCGGAAGAATGTTTTGCCGAAGGGCTTCACCTGACGGAAGAACTTTTACAGGGTGATTTCAGGCGGATTGAGAATCATCTCATGACCGACGGCGTGCCGCTGGCTTTAGTGGGACACCATCCTTTCCTCCAGTCCTACCTTCTTGAGGCGGCAGGGGCGGGCATTCAGCCTGATTTGGCATCCATCGCCGTTGTTGACTATGATATGGCGTGGAAACAGGGAAAACTCATTGCCTATTTCACTCCGGCTTTGAAAAAATTGAAAAAGGAAGACTGATGAAAAAACTACTTACCATTGCCGGTTCGGACTCTTCCGGCGGTGCAGGGATACAGGCGGATTTAAAAACTTTTGCTGCTCTTGGCGCCTATGGCATGAGCTGCATCTGCACACTCACCGCGCAAAATACGACCGGTGTTTCCATGGTGGTGAATACCCCCGTGGAGATGGTGACCGCCCAGCTGGAAGCGGTATACAGCGATATTCCTCCGGACGGAGTCAAAACGGGCATGCTCAGCACCCCGGCCATCGTTTCGGCAGTGGCGGAATTTCTCCACAGCCACAAAGGACCGGCGGTTGTCATTGACCCTGTTATGGTCGCCACCACAGGTGCCATCCTTTTGGAAAAAGAAGCCATTGAAACGTATAAAGATATTTTGATTCCCGAAGCGGATCTCATCACGCCGAACATTCCCGAATCAGAAGTATTATCGGGACTGGAAATAAAAACGGAAAAGGATATGGAAAACGCGGCGGAAAGAATGATGGAATACGGCTGCCGTGCAGTTCTTGTGAAAGGCGGGCACCGGGTTCATGATGCGGTGGATATCCTTTTTGACGGAAAACAATTTTATCGTTATGAAGGAAAGCGGATTAAGACAAAAAATACCCATGGTACGGGATGCACGCTTTCCGCAGCACTTGCTGCCAGACTGGCGGAAGGAAAAACGCTGCCGGAGGCTGTTGCCGAAGCGAAAGCGTACCTTACCGGTGCTATCGAAGCAGCAAAAGACGAAACCATCGGACAGGGCAGCGGCCCGGTTCGTCATTTCTGGTTTTGCGGAACACAGGGGAGATAATATGCACACTTTTTTTGCGTACCTTGCAAGAATGAAATATATACAGCGCTGGGGACTTATGCGGAATTCCTTTCCGGAAAATGACGCGGAGCATACCTTGCAGACCATCATGATTGCCCACGGACTTGCAGTGATCCGTGAAAAAATTTTTCATGAATCCTGTGATGCGGAGCATTGCGCCATGCTGGCCGTTTATCATGATGCAGGGGAGGTCTTTACCGGCGACATGCCTACCCCCGTGAAATACTTTACAGAGGATCTGCATGACAAATATAAAGAGATAGAAGATAAAGCAAGAAGGCGCCTTTTGGAAACGCTTCCCGACGAATTGAAAGACACCTACCGACCCTATATTCTGGACATGGAAAACGATCCTTTATGGCCGCTTGCAAAAGCGGCGGACACGTTGTCGGCATACCTGAAATGCGCTGAAGAAATACAGGCGGGGAACAGCGAATTTGAAGAAGCTTTCCGCACAACGGAAAATAAATTAAAAAATCTGCACCTGAAAGAAGTGGACTGGTTTCTGGAACACTTTGCCGGCAGTTTTGCCCTTACCTTAGACGAGATGAATCGAATATGAAATAAAAAAGTAAAGTGTGTTTTGGAAGAGGCACTTTACTTTTTTTATTATTCGGCATAGCAGCAGATATGGTGGAGATAGTAAAGGGTGGCGTATTTCTCTTTTGCTTTTTCAGGCAGGTGTTTATAAAAAGAGTGGGTAATCAGGGTATCTTTATGGACTCCCTTTTCCATGGCGTGGCTGATACGGGAGGCTCTTTCTTCATGGATTCCTGTCCAGGCAACGGCGTCCGGAAACGGGCCGGATCCCGGAATGATGAGTTTTTCCGCTCTTCCCGCATCAGCAGCGATCGCAAGGTCAAGAGAAAAATTCCAGTCTGCCTGCCGGCATATTTCATTGCATAGCTCCAGGATCTGCCTGCATGAAGAAAACAAATCCAGCGCGTGAAGGTAATCTTTTTCCGTATCGGCGGACAGGATAAGAAGTATTTCGCCCAGCAGGGGGTGGATGTCTTCCAGGTTTTTACCGTTTTGAAAAAGCGGATACAGTTTTTGCAAAAAGGTATAACATGCTTCCTGGAAGTGGACGAAAGGGAAGAATGTGCCGTCCCGCCGCTGCGGGATCAGTTTGAGGGAGATAAAGATCTTTGTGCTGTCAGAATTGTTCATGGGTCTGCCGTTCCTTGAGTGCGTAGATCATTGTGCAGTAATTGTCGGGATTGGAAGTAATCAGGCTGTTTACCACATCCATGATAAATATATCGCCGCTGACGGATATCTTTTCTTTTTCAAGAGTATCCATGTAGAAACCGAGATTTTCAGAAAGCCCTTTTCCTTTGCTGTAAAAGAGCATACAGAGCCATTCTCCATTAGGGACGAATCGTATTTTTGCTTTGTCATACAGCTGGGGTGTATCTATTTTCAGGAAATATTTCGTTTCAGAGAAATTCCTGGTCTTTATATTCTCTTCGGGAAGAAGGGCGCCTAAGAGGTAATGTGGCCATTTCTGCCCGTTAAATCCTTCTAAAAAGAGATTGTTCGCGATATCGGAAGAAGAGGATTCATGGGCGGCGTCGATTTTTGATTTTTCGGAAAAGAGAATGAACCATTCCGGAAGGTAAAGGGAAAACAGAGTTCTGGGAGGATGTTTTTCAGATAAGCTGTAATAATAACGAAGATTATCTATGGTGCTGACTATGGCCTCGGTTTCTTTTCCGCGGGCCCGCAGGTCATTTATGATTTCATTATACTTCTGTATAGCGTCCGTATGATGGCCGCTGTGAATAAAACTCCGGATCTCCTTCAGCGGGATGCCGGCATGTTTGCCGAAAAGAATGCGCGTCAGTATCAGAGATTGATCGGGAAGATAGTAGCGATATTTATTTTCTCCAATATAAGCGGGGGTCAAAAGTCCGATTTCATCATAGTGTTTAAGTGTGTCTACGGTGGTGTGCGTCAATTCGCTGAATTTACGTATAGTCAGATATTTTCGTCCACTTTTCATAAAACCTCCTGGCCGGTTTGACTTGGGAGTTACCCGCTGCTTTATAATAGCATAATAGAAAGAAAAGACTCAAAAAGAAATAAGTGGGAAAAACTGTTCAGGGCAGCTGTGAATATATGGGGAAGGATGTGATGCGTTTTGTACCGCAAATTGATTTTATCTGTTCTGATCACAGGCATGGCAGCCATTTTTGCCGGATGCGGGATACATACTGCGCCGGGGAGGGAAGAAAATCATGCTGCGCAAATTGTTAATGCCGAATTTCCTGTAACGATTGAAAATTATAACAGCGAAGGTAAAAAAGTCAGCACTGTTTATCAAAAACCGCCGACACGCATTATTGCGCTCTGGCAGAACTCCATTGAAACACTGCTTGAACTGGGGGCGGGGGAACAGATCATTGCAGCGACCGGCATTGATGACGAAAGACATCTGACGGAAGAAAACCGGATTTTATTCAGGCAGCTGCCTATGACAGTGCCGCGGACAATCGGGCAGGAAAAGGCGCTTGCCATGAATCCGGATTTTATTTTAGGATGGCTTTTTGATTTTACAGGGAAAGCCAATTCTGTCGGGACCTGGGATTTCTGGCACCAAAGAAATGTGCCGGTATACATGACGCTGACTAATATGGCGGATTTTTCGGAAAAACATGTTATTGAAGATGAGCTGAAATATATTTCCGATGTGGGAAAGATCGTGGGGAAGAACCGGAAGGCAGAAGAAATCATAGGGAAGATACAAAAGGATTTACAGATTAAAATGGAAAAAGTAAAGGATTCGCCGAAGAAACAGAAAGTTCTGATCATCAATTCCCTTTCTAAAGGACTTTACATTTATACGCCCCGTACTCTTGCCGGAGATATTGTGACGCGGCTTGGCGGCGATGTGATCGGCAAAGAAGCGGAAGACGTGGGAAATGCGGAAATTCTCAGCTTTGAAAGTCTGATGGTGGAAAATCCGGACGTAATCTTTATCCAATCTGCGCCGGAGAGGGATGAAAATGTACTGCAGGGGGTGTATGACCATCCGGCGTTTCGACAGGTACCGGCAGTCTTAAATAAAAGGGTGTATACCATTCCTTTTTATACTATCCGATGTCCGGCGGTGCGCGTCAGTGATGCCGTTGATATTTTTTACAGGGGACTTTATCCGGAGGATGTATAGCAGTAAAGTGGCAGGCAGGTGGGAGGCCTGCTTTTTGCTTGCTTGTAAGCAGGGGGAAAATAAAAAACAGTTTAGAAATACAATGGATAAAACGGGGTTATTTATAATATTTTGTTAATTAAGTATTGACCTGAGGGTTACCCTCTACTTTATAATAGGAACAAACAGATCCGGATAGATCGAAAACAGAAAAGAGGATGACCATCATGAAAAGAAAAAAGTTAGTGGCAGGCATAATTTTGACTTTATCCGCAGCCTTGTGCGGGGGAATGGACGCTTCCGCCGTCTGGCAGCTGGATGAAGTCAATGTCGTCGGGAACCGGTATGATGCGGATAATGCGCAGACTGCGCCGATAGCATCGGGACTGATCGGAACAATCCAGGAAGTGGGCGCCCTGGGGAAAAAGGACGTGCTTGACGTTCCATTCCAGCAGGCGACTTTTACCAAACAGGCCATAGAAACGTTTTCCCAACCTGAGCGCAGTCTGATGGATACCTTGTCTTTATCGCCTTCCGTGACGGTCACACACGGGTCGCTGGATACCAATATAAGAATCCGAGGTTACTCTGCCGGAGGCGGCAGCTGGATCATGAACGGCGTGCCCAGCATGAGCCACCAGATGACCATGCCTACCAATTATTTTGATAAGGTAGAAGTTCTCGGCGGTCCGAACATCGGCGTGAACGGGATCGGTATTTTTATGGCGGGTTCTGTGGGAGGCACCGTCAGTGTGACTACGAAGAAAGCGCAGGATAAACCGAATTTCGGTGCCGGACTCTCCTGGGCAAGTGATTCTTATTTCACGGAAACCATAGACTGGGGAAAACGCTTCGGCAAAGATCATGAATGGGGCGTACGCGTGAACGTATTGAACGGCGTCGGCGATTTGGCGGTTGACGGTACGAGAGATAAGAAACGGGATATAGCGATTAATATTGATCACAGGGCGAAACGGAGCAAGAGCAATATTTTCTTCAGTTATGACTATGATGAACAGTGGGGACGGAATAACACGATCAGTTTGGGAACCTTGAATCGGCTCCCCGCCGTGCCGAAGAATAAGACTCATCTGGCGCCCCGCTGGATTGATGAAAAGTATGAAAACTATACGTTTATCGCCAATCACGAGCAGTATCTGAGCGATAATCTGACATGGTTCGCCAATTTCGGCTGGCGCTGGGAGGATTACTCGAAGGATTTATGGGGGAACCGTACCCTTAAGGATCTGGCGGGCAACTATACCGGATCTTATCAGGAGACGCCCGTGTTCCATCATTACACCTACTTCGGAACCGGATTCAAAGGCACATTCATGATGGGGAAATGGAAAAATGAATGGAGCGCAGGTATAGACTGGACACGGTTCAGCAGAGATAGAAATAATTTATGGTCGGCAGAAAATACATACAAGATAGATGGAAATATTTATGAAAGTAATACCTCCCCCGCACCGACAATCGTATGGGATCCGATCACACCCCATCAGAAGATGATGATGCGCAGTCTGGCCGTATTGGATACAATTTCTTCTCCTGATGAAAAGCTGATATTTACCTTCGGTGTACACCGGCATGAAGTGGAAACCACGAATTATGTAAATAAAAGTTATGTAAAAACGCATGCCGCTTCTCCCATATTGGGACTGACTTATAAATTTACACCCCGGTTTTCTTTCTATGCGAACCACGGAGAACATTTTACGGCGGGCAGTACAGTGGGAAACAGATATACCAATCACGGCGAAACAATTCCGCCCAGCAAAACGAAACAGAATGAGTTCGGATTCAAATATAAGAATGGGAATGTACTTCATACCCTGAGCTTCTATGAAATCAAACAGGCGAACGGGATCGGCGTCCTGAATGCTGACGGAACGGAAACGTATAAGCTGGACGGGCAGCAGCGCAACAGAGGGATAGAATTTTCCACCGCCGGCAGTATAGGAGAAAAGTGGAGCTATGTATGGGGCGTGTCTTATCTGGATTCCAAACAGACCAAAACATATAAAGGGATGAATGACGGAAGAAGAGTAGATGCGCTGCCGAAGTGGAGCAGCGACTTGGCGCTTGTATACAAACCCAATGATGATTTACGCTTCATCGGGCGGCTGAGTTATACGGGATCCGCATTGATCAGGAATACAGCAAGCTATGCAAAGCCGCTGAAAATTGGCGGACAGACACTGGTAGATCTTGGCATTTCCTGGGATACCCGCTTCGGAAAACAGCCGGTGACTTTGTCCGCCTGGTGCTATAACCTGCTGAACAAAGATTACTGGTATGCAGCTGGAGGCAATAATATCGGCCTCGGTGCACCAAGAACCTTTGCCGTTTCCGCGCAGTTTAATTTCTGACAGGAGAAATGAAAAAAGCCATTATGGAAAAGATAGATCCATGATGGCTTATTTTCGTTTTCATTGAAAGAAATAAAAAGTTCATAGTATATAATAGGGAAAGATGTGTTTTGTATGAGCACAAAATGAAAATACAGAAAGGGTTTACTGTGCTTCAAGGCTGTTGACGGGAGAGAAGATGAGAAAACATATACATGTCGGAATGGATGTAGGTGCATCGGCAGTGAAATGCATCGTTTTAGACACCGACGGTAAAATTCTTTGGCGGCAGTATATTCATCATGACTGCCGTGTGATGGAGACTGTGGAACGGGTGATGACCGATCTGGTGGCTGTGTATGAAGGAAGTGAAGCATTTCTTTGCATGACCGGACAGGGGGGAGAGGACATCGCTGAACGCTTCGGCGTGTCCTTTATACCGGAGATTGCTGCACAGACGAATTATCTTTCCCGTTTTGGCAGAGATGTGGATGCAGTGATTGAGATTGGCGGGGAAAGTGCGAAAATCACTTATCTGCATCCGGTGGTGGATCAGCGGGTTAATCGGATATGTGCCGGCGGTACGGGTGCGTTTCTGGATCATATGGCAAAGCTTTTGGGAACAGATACCATGGGACTTAATGATCTTGCCGGCAGAGGGACGAAAGTGTATCCTGTCGCGTCAAGATGCGGTGTTTTTGCAAAAACGGATATCCAGGGGCTGCTGAATGAAGGAGCAGAAAAAGCGGATGCGGCACTATCCCTGTTTCATGCCGTGGTTGCCCAAGTCGTGTCCGGACTTTCCCACGGCCGGCCGATAGAAGGACGTGTCGCTTTTCTGGGAGGACCGCTGACATTTCTTCCGATACTGAGAAAATGTTTTGCGGAAGAGCTTTCTCTTGACGGGGATCATGCGGTTCTTCTTCCCCAAAGTGAATATTACCTTGCTTTTGGCGCAGCTGTTTCAGCTGAAAAATCGAAATCAGCCGATTTAAAAAATGTGAAACTGCATATGGAAAAAGAAAGGGCGGACTCCAGTTCTTCTGTGGAAATGGTGGAAGGTCTTTTTTCTTCTCCGCAGGAGTATGAAGATTTTGTGAAAAGACATGCCGCTGCCGCGGTCAGACGATATCCTTTGTCAGAATATACCGGGGCTGTGTGGATGGGCATAGATGCCGGATCGACGACTTTAAAGGCTGTACTCATCGACAAGGATGGCGCGATACTCAGAGAGTGGTATGGCAGTCATCGGGGAAATGTGATTTCCCGGGCGAAAGAAATTCTGCTTGCTATGTATGAGGTGCTGCCTTCTCAGTGCTGCCTGGCAGGTGTCGGAGTTACCGGTTATGGGGAAGGACTTCTCCGTAAGGCCTTCTGTTTGGATACAGGGGAAGTGGAAACTATGGCGCATCTTCGGGCTGCCAGATTTTTCTGCCCGGAAGTGACGGCACTTTTGGACATCGGCGGACAGGATATGAAGTACTGCCGATTAAAAGATGGAAGGATAGACCATATTTCTTTAAATGGAGTCTGCTCCTCCGGCTGCGGTTCTTTTCTGGAATCTTTTGCAGATCATCTTCACATGGATATTAAGGAATTTGCAAGGCAGGCGGCATTGGCAGAGAAAATGCCCGATCTGGGAAGGCACTGTACGGTTATTATGAATTCTTATGTGAAAAAGGTGCAGAACCGCGGTGTGGGATTGGCAGATCTTGCGGCGGCGCTTTCCGTATCGGTGGTCAAAAATGCGCTCTTCAGCGTCATTCAGCTGGAGTCTGCTGAAGAGCTGGGGGATCATATCGTGGCGGAAGGCGGTACCTTTTATAATGACGCGGTACTCCGCGCTTTTGAACGTCTGACGGGAAAGGAAGTCATCCGTCCGGATATTGCGGGTCTCATGGGTGCCTATGGAATAGCACTTAAAGCCAAAGATCAATTTGGAGAACAGCATGTTTCTTCCCTGCCAGGCGCTGCGGAAATAAAAGCGTTCCATATGGAAACGGAAAACCGGACCTGCCCCGGCTGCGGCAATCATTGCGCTGTCAGTGTGCGCCGTTTTTCCGGTGGTGAAATTTTTGTGACGGGAAATCGATGCGGAACGGGAGAAATCATACTGACCGGAGAAAGAAATAAGACATCCTGTCCGGATGTGTACCAGTGGATAAAAGATCATGTATTTAAAAAAGAAGCACTTGAAGAGAAGTGCAGGGGAATTGTGGGGATACCTGCCGCTTTGGATATGTGGTCGGATTTTCCTTTTTGGGCGGGATTTTGGAACAGCCTCGGATATCGTGTAATGACATCGGAATGGAATGAAGAAGATGCGAGACAGGCGGCGATGACCATTCCGCAGCGCGTGCACTGTCATCCCTGTATACTGGCTCATGGGCATCTGCAAAATCTGATCCGGCGGGAACCGGATATGATCTGGTTCCCCGCACATACAAGAGCGTGGCACAATTCGTTTACCGATGAAAAACGGCATGCACTCTACGGCCATGTATTGGCAAAATTTATGAAAAAACAAATTGCGAAAGCCAAAATTCCCTATCTTCATCCCACGCTTCCGGAGTTCGGTATGAAAAGACTGGGAAAAGTTCTTGTACGGAGACTGCCGCAATTTTCGGAAGAGGATATAGAAAAAGCAGTGGAAGCGGGATATGAAAGATTAGCACGGTATGAAAACGCATATAAAAAAGAAACGGAAAAAGCACTTTTGTGGATAAAGGAGAATCACAAGACAGGGATTGTACTCACCGGAAGACCTTTCCATGGAGATGTGCAGATCCACAAAGGTGTTCCTTACATGGCAGAGACTTTAGGTGCGGCAGTGTTGTCCGGGGAAGGACTTGCACTTCTTGAGAAAGACCGCCTGCCGGGCGGAACCCGGTCATCCTCTTACCTGCTGCGGAAAGCCTGCGAAAGAGTGATCCGGGAACACGGTTTGGAACTCGTAGCGCTGCGTTCCGTCAGCTGCGGCTTGGATAGAGAGGCAGCAGATGAAGTGGAAAAGAAATTGAAAGAAAAAGGAAAATTCTATACGGTGCTCAGCCTGGATCAGGGAACAAATACGGGAGCCGTAAAAATACGGCTGAGAACACTTTTGGCGGAAATAGAAGAAAGAAATTCTTTTTGTAAAGAACGGTGAGAAGTTTTTTGACTTGATATACCGTGCCTGAAAAGATGCGGCCATTCTTTTTCGCTTTATGGATCCGGGGAAGATTGCCGGGAGAAAGGTTTTACTGGTGCATCGGTACGCGTTTTTTATATTTCATTCCTCATGTATAATGAAATAGAGTAAAAGTCAGGATCAGGAAAGCAGCCGCAGCGGATAAGGCCGATTATAGACAGAGCATGGAGGGAATCATGACAGAAGAAGAGTACCATCGGATTGCACGAAGAGAAAAAATATTTTATGCCGTCCTTATTATCGCGTGGTGTTTTGCTTTTGCGGTCTGGTTCACCATCGGATTTCCCAAAGCGAAGTGGGTGCTGATCGGCGGAGGGACGCTGATATACCTGTATCTGAAAAGCACCTTCACCGGACTTCCCTGGTCGAGGCGGCTGGTCAAACCGGATCCGGTGCGGATGGAAGCGCAGGAAGAAATTGGGACAGAGGAAGACTATCCTCTTGTTTCGGAAACGGAAAGAAAAGGGTATACGACGCTGGCAGAACTTTGTCTGGCGGAAGAAACGCAGAAGAAGCTGGCATCTTTTTTTGAGACATTGAAAGACTATTCAGGTGCGGGAGAAGATGGGGAGTATGGCAGCACGCTGTTCTATGTGATGGAGTACATGGATGAAGAAGCCCATATTTTTTTTCTGATGGGGCTTGATTGGAAGCGGGAGGTGGAAACCCTGGAATGGCGGATCGAAAGCGCTCTTACAAAAAATTTCGGCGTGTCTGCCAACCTGCCGGATTTCAGAACATATGGAAACAAGTCAATTTCCGCCCCTTCTGTTTTTGCCGACTATGACAATGCCCTGCGCAGGAAAGGATTTCAGCTGGGCTTTATAGATGTGGAATGTGATGAATATGTCATATTCGTCCATCGGACAGCGGACAGGGACAAGGCGGAAGACGCCGTACATCGGATTGGATACAGGTATAAGGAAGTGGCGGATCTGGCAATATGAAAAACAGGAAATCAGGAGACGCCGGTATCAAATACGATCCGGCGCAGGTCAGAATCCATGAAGTATACACGGTGGCAATCAGGGATCTGGGTGTTCACGGGGAAGGGATCGGGAGTGTGGACGGATTCACCGTATTTGTTCCCGGGGCGCTTCCCAGAGAAACGGTCACCGCGGAAATCATTCTGTTGAAAAAATCTTATGCCCTGGGGAAACTGCTTTCCATAGAGCAGGAATCTCCTTTCCGCGTGGTGCCGGAGTGTCCCGTTTATGAAAACTGCGGCGGCTGCCAGCTTTCCCATCTCACCTATGAGGGGCAGCTCGATATGAAATACCGCCATGTAAAAGATGTGATAGAGCGTATCGCCGGCGAATCGGGAAATCTGGTGAGGCCCGTGCTTCCGGCGGCGCATTCTTTCGCGTACAGAAATAAAATGGCCGTACCGGCAGGTCTCGTAAAAGGGGAAGCGGCGCTCGGCTGCTACCGGCAGGGGAGCCATGACATCATATCGGTTTCCTCCTGTGCTATCCAAAAAGAAGAAAATAACCGCCTGCTCCGGTTTGCCCGGCGATTTATAAAGAAGTACGGGATTTCCGTCTATGATGAAAAGACACGGAAAGGAAGCCTGCGCCATGTATTGGGGCGTGTGGGTGATGACGGAAAGATGATGGTTGTCCTTGTGACCGCTTCCGAAACCCTTCCGGAAGAAAAGCGGTGGATAGAAGAAATAAAAAAGGAACTGCCCGAAGTCGTTTCCCTCTGGCACAATATCCAGCCCAAGCCGGGAAATACGATACTGGGCGCGGAAATCCGACACCTCTGGGGCAGAGAAACGCTCACCGCCTCTCTTTGCGGACTGCAATTTGAAGTATCCCCGTACTCCTTCTTTCAGGTGCATAAAGAGCAGGCGGAAATTTTCTATGAAAAAGCATTGGCATACGCCGATCTGAAAGGCGGAGAAACCGTCATAGACGCCTACTGCGGCACAGGCACCATTTCCCTCTGCCTGGCGAAAAAGGCAAAGCGGGTCATCGGCATAGAAATCGTGAAGCCCGCCATAGAAGACGCCAAAAAGAATGCGAAAAAGAACCATATGGAAAATACGGAATTTTACGCGGCCGACGCGGGAAAACTCATGCCGCGACTTTACCGGCAAGGACTGGTTCCCGATGTGATCGTCATGGATCCCGTCAGAGCAGGCTGCAGTGAAGAAGTATTGAAGGCGGCGGCAGGTATGAAGCCCAAACGCATCGTCTACGTTTCCTGCAATCCCGCTACCTTTGCCAGAGATGCGAAGATTTTAAAATCGGAAGGCTACGAAATTAAAGAAATCCAGCCGGTGGACATGTTCCCCCAGACCATGCATATGGAGATAGTCTGTCTGCTGTCAAAAGGAAAAGAATAAAAGCGCCGCAAATGGATTAAGATAAAGGAATTCCTGTAGAGGCCATGCTTATGGATGGTCCTCTGGAATTCTCTTTATGCGTGTGAGTTCGAATAAAGAGAATATGTTTATTAAAAAAGGATATTTTATAGTACAATATAATAAAAAAGTTTTTTGAACGGAGGGAAAGAATGAGGATTTTTAGTTATAAAAGATTGTTCAAAAAACTGATTGATTTAGATATGACAAACAACGAATTGATGGAAAAAGCAAAAGTAAGTAAAAGTACATTCTATAAAATGAAAAATAGGCAAAATGTAACTACGGATGTTTTACTTAGAATTTGTAATGCTTTGGATTGTGATTGTGATATTGAGGAAATATTGGAGTGTGTAGAAGAAGATTAGAAACTAATTTTGGGAAAAATAATTAGAGATTATCAAGGCTTTGTTATGTAGATGGTGTAGAGATGATAACTAAGAAAAGAGGTGATTATATGGGATATTCGGACTATTATATGAATTTGCCATTAGACTTAGCAGGTAGTAGAACTAAGAATAGATTTAGAGTTGAATTATTGTGGGGAATTAGCAAATTAATTGATGCATATAAGCAGTATGATGACTATACTGTCGTGTTTGATTTCAAATGTGACATCGAGTTGCATTATGAAAATGGTCTAGATTTTTATCAAGTTAAAACAAAAAATAGTGGGAATCATAGTTTTAAAACACTGACTAATCGAAAAGGAAACAATAAATCTATTTTGGGAACATTATATGCCCTATACAATCCTAATCAAAACGTGAAGTTGGCTGTGGTTTGTAACAAACATTTGAAAATTGATAGGAATGAAGATCTAAGAGAAGAGATATGTTTAGGGGAGTTAGATAAAATAGTAATAGATTTTATTCAAGATAAATTGAAACAGGAACTGAATTTGTCAGAAGTTGTTCTTGACAATGTTTTTTATGTTTGTGAAAGTATGGACTTAATAAATCCTCATCACGCTTTGATTGGAAAGTTAATTGAATCTTTCCAAGAAATTAAAAATGAAGAGCCTAATAATCCAAATGCTTTATATAGATTAGTATCTGAGACAGCTCAGAAAAAAGCTTCTTATGAGATGGTAATCACTAATTATAATGACGTTCTAGAGTTAAAGGGAATTTCTAAAGAAGAGTTTAATAAAATGCTTGAATCTCATAGAAAAAGATCTATAACTGGTATTGAGCAAGCTAAAGATTATATTAAAACTTTATGTCCAGCAGAAAGAAGAATATATAATCAAGCTTTAACTAATTTGTTAGAGATTGATCACAGCCGTGATTTAAATGTATTAAAGATGTCAATTTTTGAATATATTGAAGGGAATATAGATAAGATCAAAAACGAAGATGAAGTTTTTCGTATTTTAAGTCAGATATTTGATAGCAAATTTCCTATCGAATACACAAAAATTATGAAAAAAGTATTTTATTTAATAGTGTTTTATATATACACAGAGGGAGGCGATATTTAATGAATGTTATTTTTAACAAAATATATATTTTTGACATTTTAACTAAGCAAGCTTTTGTTACATGCTTTGAAAAAGGTTTAAATATTGTTACTTCTAGTAGCATTGATGGAACAGATAGAGGAAAATCAGTGCTGTTGCGTAGCTTATACCATACTCTAGGAGCTGATGCTCACTTCGATAAAAAATGGAAAAATGAAGATAAAGTATATCTTTTAGAGTTTTCAGTGGATAATAAAATGTATTTTATATATCGACATAAAAAAGTGTTCAAGGTATTTAATGATACTGTTCAGATATTATTTCAAACATCATCTAGAACAAAGTTATCAGAGTTTTTAGGTAAGATTTGGTCTTTTGAAATATTTCTACCTAATAGAAATACTGAGAAGCTAGAGATTGCTCCACCAGCGTATACATATGTGATGAACTTCATTGATCAAGATCATTATGATGGAACTAATTTTAATTCCTTTAAGAGTTTAGGGCAATATCAAAACTTTAAACCGGATGTAATATACGCACAATTTGGAATATATGATAAGAACTATTTTGAGCGTGTTAAAAGCAAACAAAATTTATTGGAACGTATAAATAATTCTGAAGACTCATATCAAAAAGCCAATGAAATGAAAGAAAAAGTATTTAAATTATTAGGGAATATAGTTGTTCCTAAAAATTCACAAGAGCTCAAAAGAGAACTTTCTATTAGAACAAAGGAATATAAAGATATCTTGAATTCTATGAATGAATTTAGATGTAAGCTTACTAATTTAAGAAACGAAAAATATGAGCTTGAGATTGCATTGAATCAAATTGAGAGATTTAAAAATAATAAAGAAAAAGAAATAAAGTCTATTTTAGAAACAGATAAATGTCCTGAATGTCATTCAGTTTTAAAAGATACTACTGATTTTAGGAGCAAAAGATACAATTCAATAGAGGATTCATCATATATAAGTGACAGTATCTACGAAGATATAGAAAAGATTTCAAAAGCAATTTCCCGAACCGAGAGTAGTTATAAAGAGTTTTTAAATAAGTTGGAATCATACAAGAAAAACATTGGTATAGCTCAGAAAGAAATTAAAAATTATAGCAGTTATATGGGGTTAAATGAACTTTATAATAGTTTAAACCTAGAATTATTTAATGAGTCTCAGTTGCAAGGAGAACTTAAAGAGAAACTAGGAATTATTGAGGAAGACTTGAAGAAAGTATCTGCAATAAAAGCGGATATTAATAAAAAGTATTATGAGATGATAGATAGCGAAGTATTGAGATTCGGATTGAATGAATTGGAGGAGTCACAATACAAAGCGATTAATCGTGTTTTTTGTGCTAGTGGAAGTAATAAACCGATTTCAACAGTAATATGGTATTTCATCCTTAATAATATTAAAACATGCTTTAATAAAAAATCTTTGAAGTTGCCGATGGTATTGGATAGTCCCAAGAATGCAGAGATGGACTATAATAAAGAACAAGCCTTGATTGAATATATATTAGAGAATTCATCTAATTATACACAGTTAATTTTTTCTTCAATTGGATTTGAAAGGACAAAATTTGAAGGGAAAGTAAAAATTATAGAGCTAAAGAATAATAAATATCAGTTGCTTGATTCTGAAACTTTCACAAAATATGAAAATATTTTAGAAAATGTTTTAAGCACTCATGTCCATAGAGATATTTTTTCGGAACTTATAAAGCTACTTCGTAAGTAGATTTTGAAGAAGAATACCCTTGCATGAGGGGATTCTTTTTTCTTGTAATTTATCAAGTCTACCTAAAATATCCTTTGAATTTGTCGATAACATATAATAAGTTTTGCAAATTCAATTAAATAGACATAGGTCTTTGCCCTCGGTACAATTAAGTCACCATAACCAATATCCCAAGGATGCAAAAACTATGTCTGATAACATTATACGGTTGAATAAAACTCTTATAAAGGACAATCTTAAAGATTTTGTCCGAAACAACGTTGCACAGTACACTTTTCTCACAATGTATTTTCCGTCATTCCACATGGAAAGATACCGACAGTAAACAGGATGCTCAAGGCTATCCACGCCCAGGAAAACAAGAATGCTGCTCGTATAAAAGCACAGGCTGTGGTGAAGCAGCTTCGGGAAATGAAGTTCACTGCTGCCGCAAAAAAGATAGAAACCGGGATTGATGAAACGCTGACCTACATGGACTACCCTGCCCAACATTGGAATAGGATCCGAACGACCAATCTGATTGAGTGGGTGAACCGTGAGATCAAAAGAAGAATCTGGGCAATCGGTGTTTTTTCGGATGGTCAAAGTGCCCTGATGTTCGTCTGCGCTAGACTTTGTTATGTTGCCGGAACATACTGGGAAAAGAACCGCTACCTCAACATGGAGCACTTGTTTGAACAGGAAAAGGAGAGGAGTTTCGAACAGGAAAGTACCTGTTGATATATTCATTACCGATGGCATTTCTGAATTTGCGAAAAAGTATTGACACTACCATAGTTTGTGCGGAGTAGAGAAATGAATGCAAAAGAATTTTATGAGAAATTTATTGCGGCAATGAGAGAAGAGAATATTGCAACTAATGAACAGATAAAAAAACATTTGGATCAGGTAGGATGGACATACAAAAAAATTTATAGAGAATGTGAATCGGCTTTTACGGAATTAGTAAACAAAGGTATTGTTGATAGAATTATAGAGTCGGAAGATGGCTTAATACCACAACATGAGTATCTTAGAATAGATTCCATAGGTTATAAACATAGATATACGGAAATTTCTGAAGAAGAAGCACGAGAAGTGGGGCTTAATAGGCATTTTTGGGAACTTGCAATTGCAGTTGAACATGAGAACAGTAAGCATGATTGGATGGATGAGGTCATTAAGTTACTGCATGTACGTTGTCCGTTAAAAGTCGTAATTTCTTATAATTATTGTGATTGTAGAGAAGAGATGGAAATAAACAAATTGGGATTTATTGCAAAGTATATGAAAAAATGGTTGGAGAATTATCCGAATGATAAGGAAGAATATTTAATAATTATTGGTAATTCAGCACCTAAAAATAGAAATAGTATAGATTATGAAATTTTTGATTATCGAGGGTATGAATATATTAATGGTCATTTTTATAAAATATAGTTAAGATGAAAATCCAATACTTTACATGACTATTGAGATAATTACTATAGGTAATATATTTTCAACTGGAGGGTGGAATTATAAAACTGAAAAACCGGCGGGGAATCTATTCATTTTATGTAACAAAGTTTGGGACTTATTTTTGCGAATGTGAGATGCTATTTCCGGTTAAATTGTTTGTCATGTATGATAAAATAGAAATCATGAAGTGTAATTAATTTTATATTTTTAGACAAGGAGAGTATTATGGGATTGATGGATATCGTTAAGAAGCTTCTGACCGGTGCGACGGATGAGGAAAATGCAAGAAATAAGGCGAGGATGAGAGAGCTTTTCAACGAGTGTGTGCCGGAAGGGGATCAGTATACGCTGATATACTGCCATATGGAGGATTTTACGGATGCAGTCGTTGTTAAAGTCACGACGCACAGTAATTTCATCGTAGGATATAAACCGGGGGAAGTGGTCGTGGTGCCTGTGGACGCAGAGTTGAAAGGGCATGAGGAGCCGGTTGTGTTCAATAAAGAGAATGGCGGACAGATTAAGTCCACCCTGGTGGGGTACTGCACCGCATCCAAGCCGGATGTTACGTTCCAGTTTGAACCGATTACCTATGAACCGGGAATCAAACGTGGAAGCAAGTATGCCGTATCTGTCACGCAGTCCCATGCGGAGGTATCTGCTTTCAGGAAATTCTTCAAGCAGGGATTGTAATTTCGGGATTGATAGAATCCGGTCTGTGGGATAGGGAATCTCTTTATTCCTATTCCATGGGATAATGAAATATGCAACAGTAAAAGGTCAGACGTATTTACCTTTGGATACAGCGTTCTGATCTTTTTGTATGTTACAAATCGGTGAAACGATTCAGGACAAAGCTATCGGTATGGAAATTGTAAAGTATTTCTTCTTATGCTATGTTTGCGTTGCGAAAGACAAGTGTAGAATCATAAGGGAGTTGATTGCGGATACAAAAATCCGACACAATAGCATATGTTGGAAGCCGGATCAAAAATGAATTTAAAAAGCCCGTCAGTCAGGGATCATCTGCAGACCTCCGGTGATAGGGATTCTATACAAGATCTTTTGCTTCGCCCATCCGGACATTTCATTGCAGAAGACACAACAAAGAAAAGTAAAATAATAGAATAACAGACGCTCGTTTCTGCTATAATTAAAGAAATATAAAAGGAACGAGGTCACTATGAAAACAATATGCGCAGCGCTCGGCATGGCCGCTTTACTCACTTTTTCCGCTTCAGCAGATACACTCACTCTTCCGAAAGGACACGTGCTGGATTTTGGAGATACTGTCGATATTCTTGACGGGAGACAGACATACTTTGGAAAGCAGATGAAAAATTGGGCAGAACACGAAGCAGTTGAAAAGGAGTCGGAACTGCAGGCAGCTGCTATCGGCATTATCGGCGGTGCTGACGGTCCGACATCTGTTTACCTGACGTCCAAACTGGCACCGCATGTATCCCGTCTGGCGGCGGAAGCCTTGGAAGAGCTGCGGGTATACCAGCTTCGGGCAAACACGCCGGAAGCTTTTTACGAATCCCTCGTGCTCTCTTTTTCCGTGGATCATAAGAATCCGGAGAAAGAAAAGAACGGTTTATCACCCTTCGTGAAACTGATGGGAAAAGAAATGACAGGCACGGCGGGCAGCACTGCAGCGAAACAGGCAGCATCTGATAAAAAGAACGCTGCCATACCGTTTGCAGGCAAAATGTGGAAAGAAGCTGAAATCGGAGAGCCGTATAAACAATTTCTGGGGAAAAAGGGGATCCGTCTGTATGTGAGCGGTGAGGCCCGCTGGAAAGAAAAGAAATCACGCGGGGGGAAAGTGTACCGCCTGGCAAAGGTGAAAGCCGGATTATACACTGGCGGCTGCCTGATCCCCTTTTTTGCGGAAGGGCTCATCTTGGAAGATGGTGACAGTACGACATACATACTCTTTGCAAGTGATCAGAAATCAGGGGCATACTTTGTGCCTTATGTGGAAAAAGCGGCACGGGAGATGAAATGATGAAGATGAAAATAATGCTGGCGGCTTCGATTCTTTGTGCCATGACGACAACGTGTGCGGGTGCTGCCGATATGACAGACAATATGGGAAACATGGCAGGCTTTCCGTCGATTTCAAGCATAAATATTCCCAAAGATGATAATATCGTTTCCGCTGTATGGAACGGCATTGTGCAGGAAGACACGAAATCTTTCTTTCAAAAAGTGAAGTTTCCAAAGAATACCGATTTTACTCCTCTTGGAAAGGATGGAAAATTCGGACTGCTTACTGTGACGGAAGAAGGAAACAGCGTGCCCGCTTTCGTCATGAACTGCGAATTTGCTCCTGTGGTCGGTAAAGAAGCCATGAAAGATGCTTTTGACGCACCCCGTCTGTCGGGGAAATCGGTTTCCGAACTGTATGGCTGCAACGTGGCTCTTTTGGGCATGGAAAGCGTATTGAATGGTATGTTTCTGGAAATGGCGAAGCGGATCAATGAAAAGCCTGAGATGGATCCCAAGATTCCGTTCAACATGCTTGGTGTCAGTTTCCTGAATGTGGAGCAGATCCACCGCGCACAGGACAGACCCCGTATTTATACAAGCGGCGTGCGTGCCGTTTTCTTCATCGACGGATTTGCCGTTCCCGTTTACGGAAAAGGCTACGTGATGAAGTACGGCGATAAGTACCGTCTTTTTTCCGTTCTGACAACGGACTCCGCCAATGAAATGGTGAAAAAAGCGGCTGACCGCATCGCGGCGGCTTCAGTGAAGTAGACATCATCCTGTTGTTTTTTCTGTGACCGGATTTCATCGGCAGGAAATACAGGGAAAATCACAGACTTTTTCCCAAAAAATCACGGGCGGCAGTGTGTTCAAAAAGGAGAAAGGAAAACGGTAGATGATAAAATGTGTCAGAGGAATTTGCTCATAAGAAAAAGCTATGGATTTATACGTCTGTAGACCCCGTAGCTTTTTCATTTGTCCGGTTATAATTATTTCTTATATGGGGAAGTGTATTACTCATGCTGCATCTTAAAAAGAAAATACTATTCTCAATAACGGCTGCAATAATACTTGGAAGCATGCCATTATCAGGGAATGCCTGGGAAGCGGAACCTGAAATAAGTGGTGTTTCTCTGCAGCAAGCACCGGATCAGACGGATGTTTCTGCAGCCGGTCGTACAAAGTACGATGGCTATATCTGGCGTCTCGATGCAAAGGATAGGGATCAATTGCCGCGCAGATTTCGTACTGCGAATTCTGCGTTCCGCTCTCATGTGGATGTCAAAAAAACAGGCAAAGGATTTACGATGACCCCCTCGCGCAAGGGGTTGGATCGTCTGAACATATCCGGCAGTGCGGAGTTCTCTATCGGAGAGTTTGAGAAGCTGGTTTCCGTACTCAAGAAGCAGGCGAACGGGCCAATTTATATTGTGGATCTACGGCAAGAAACGCATGGTATATTTAATAGGAATGCCGTCAGCTGGTTCGGCGCGCGCGATTGGGGCAACATCGGAAAGAACAAAAATGATGTTTTAAAAGATGAGATGAGGCGTTTGTGTGCAGCCAAGGGGAAAAGCCTCATTGTGACGATGCTCGATGAAGGGAAGGGGCCGATTGATCCTAAACCTATGAAGATTAATTCGGTCATGAGTGAAAGGCAGCTGGTGGAACAAAATGGTCTGTATTATTATCGCATTGCGGCAACGGATCATATCTGGCCGTCGCCTGAAAACATTGATGACTTCATCGCCTTCATACGCACGCTGCCGGATCATGCGTGGCTGCATTTCCACTGCCAGGCGGGCAAAGGGCGTACTACGATTTATATGGCTATGTATGATATGATGAAAAATCCTGATATATCACTGGAGGATATTCTCTCGCGCCAATATCTTCTTGGCGGAAATTACATTGCTTATGAAATGGATAAGCCGAAACCGAATCAATGGAAAGCCGCTTATTATCATGAGAAAGCAGCTATGATTGCAAAGTTCTATCAGTATGTGCAGGAAACTCATGCCAATCACTTTACAATGCGTTGGAGCCGGTGGCTTAAATCTCATCTGATAATGGAAGATGCATCTCCCACGCAATGCGATTCAGAATCCCGTATTCCAGGATGCCATGGCTGAAAAAGGGAATATTTTTTGTTGGAAATATTTCTTTAGGCGTAATGATATTCTTTGCGGCAGGCGATCCAGAAGGAAACTGTTACGAAAAATGCCAGCAGCTTGGCGATGGAAACGGAAAGCCAGATACCGTCCGTGCCGTTTTCTTCGTTGACGGATTTGCCGTTCCCGTTTACGGAAAAGGCTATGTGATGAAGTACGGCGATAAGTACCGTCTTTTTTCCGTTCTGACAACGGACTCCGTCAATGAAATGGTGAAAAAAGCGGCTGACCGCATTGCGGCGGCTTCAGTGAACTAGAGATATTATTCTTGTATGTCCTAAATGATAGATTCTATGACACGAGAAGATAGCGATCTTGCTGGGCTTACTGAAGTTGACGGACGTCAATAAACGGATTATGAAATAGATTGCTGCGCAGGAAGACAGAATTGGGAAAGAAAAGCAACATAAAAAAATTTGACAGTCTGCTTTGGAGTAAAAAATATTAAAGTGAAAGGGGATGTGCATATGTATATTCTAAAATCTTTAAGTGAATTAATAGGAATATTAAGATATGAAGAATCTATTAGTAATTATATTATAACTATGTAACCTGTGATAACCTATGTGAATTCTCAAGTTAAAATTGAAAAGGATAGAATTGGTAATTTAGTGCTTCATAAAAAGGGTACTGAAAGTAATTTGCGTGTAATGATAATTGTACATATGGGTGAAGTTGGAATCTAAGTAATGGGGGGACGAGGATGGAAGGGCAGAGGTAAAGACTCTAGATAATCTGAAAACGTGGAATTTTATTAGTTATATAAGTTGCTTCACATGTGATGAACAAAAGAAAGGTATTGTGTACTGTGATGATCCGGAAAGGATAAAATTTAAATTTTATCAACAGTTGGAAAATTTGGGAATTGGAGATGTTTTGGGATTTGAATCTGAACTAATTGAGACCGGTACGTAATATATAGGAAAAGCGTTAGATAAACGTGTGTCATGCGATGTTTTATGCAAGATTATTAAGAATATGTCATTGTGTGTAAATGATATAGATTTTGTGTTTTTTTGTTCAAGAAGAAATTGGAATGCGCAGGGGTAGAGTAGCGATATCAGAGATAATGCCGGATATCATTATTGATTTGGATGTATCTCCGACTAGAGATTTAAGATTGGTGATGATATTGGAATAAAGATTTCTGACAGTATAGGTGTATCGAGCATTAGCCTTGTAAAGTAAATTGAAAGAATTGCTCAATTGAAGAATATAAAACACCAGCGAGAAGTAAGTGATTGTGGTATGTCAGAATTGATTATTACAAATGAGCGAGATGCCGATGCGGAATATATTGGTATTTCGATTCCCTATCAGAATATGCACAGGGCATTAATACAAATTAATAAAACGGATATAGAAATATGCAAAGTGCTTGTTAATGCAATATTAAGAATTGGTATTCTTAACAACAATTAAGATTTTTTGATTGATATGACGTGTAAATTTCCAAAATGATTTCCGGTCTTAATTGGGGATTGTCTTTAATCTGAGAAAATGCTCGATTTTCACTTTGAGGAATTGCAAATGAAGGTTAAAATGGTCTTTTTTGCTGGAGGTATCTATATTTTGGAAACAATAAAAAGTATTCTGGAGGTTGTTTCCTAAAATAAATTCCAGCTGACATGAAGTTATTCTGAGAAGGGTTTTTATTCCAAAACTAATATATCCTTATCTTACATACCATTGCGGTAAATATCAAAAGCCTTAGCAACGATGGCATACAAAAAATTGCTCCGAGAGACACGAAACCTTTAGTAATGTGATCTATCGAAATTGAAAGTGTAAGGTAAAAGTGCTTATAACCAAATGGGTACCACATTACTATTCCATGTAAATCTACTATGTAATTCTATTGCCCCACTTCTGCATAAATTAGAAAAGCTGGACACAAATATAATTTCTTAAACCAGTGCTAAACCTAAATTGTTTTTAGACTAAAATATAGTAATCCTTCAAAACTGGAACTTACTTTGAAAATTTACGTATTGATATGACACACAAAGAAAAACAATATTACATTGAAAATCTAATGATTTTGTGATAAAATGACATAAGATTTTTGAGTAGTATATGTGAAGAAGTCCGAAGAAAAGATAGAGGAGGTATTTTGCAATGAAGACTATCAAGTTAACATGGAAAATAAAGAAGACTAAAAATAGCGCTCGTGTTAACCAAATGTATTGCTTCAAGAGCTGCGACAAGAACCAGAACTAATATAGAATGACCTAACCAGTTGATCATAAATATTATTTTTGTTCTTATGCAAGTAACGAGGGTGATATATTTGATATAAAGAGTCACCTGTGAAGAATGCAGAGCAGTAGCACGACATTATGTCGTGCTACTTTTTACTTAGGGAGAATTATGAAACCATTATTTGAAGAAGAGGAAGTTGAAATAGAAGTTGATCTAGGTAAGAGATTTCAGTTTCCTAAAAATGTTGTGATAAGAAAATTTGAGAATAGAAATCTCGTTATATATACAGAAGGCATTTTGTGGCTGGTGCTTGATGATGAAGAGTTGAATATATACCAAGAATTCAACAAGGGACTAAGTATTCAGGAAGTGCTTGAAAAATTTGATGAGGAAAAAGTAGCAGAAGTACTTTCTCAGATTGAGGCGAAACAATTTGAGCATCCTGTGGTAACTGAACCAAGCGAGAAGAATATATATATTTATTTGACAAATAATTGTAATGAGCGCTGTAAGCATTGCTATATGTATGCTGGAGATATCAAAATTGAAGAGATGTCATCTGAGGTATGGAAAAAAGTATTATCCAAATACAAAGAATGTGGTGGACAAGGCGTGACATTCACTGGTGGAGAGGTAACTGTTTATAAGGGATTCGAATCTGTGCTTAGGCATGCACATGAATTGGGATTAAATGTAACAGTTTTGACTAATGGTATTTTATGGGATGATGCATCTATCACGCGGTGTGGTTCATACATTGATGAAGTCCAAATAAGCATTGATGGATATGATAGGGAATCATATTATAAGGTCCGCCAATTTGATGGTTTTGACAAAGCAATTACGACATTAATGGCTTTTAGTGAGGCTGGAGTGAGAGCATCAATGGCAGTAACACCATTGTATGATAATCTTGAGAAGTTCGTTGAAAAGTTCGAACCATTTGCGAAGACAATTATTGAAGATTATCCAGATATCTATATTCGATTTAATCTTGAGTTATTAGATGGGAGAGATATTCAAACAACTAAAAGCAAAAATGCAGAGTATAGAAAGACAATTAGAGGTTTAGTTGAACGCTTATATCCTGATTACTACCTTGAAACATTTTCATTGAATTATAAAGGACACACTATTCGTAAAAATTGCGGATTTGGTGAGATAGCAATTGCTGCTAATGGAGATGTGTTCTGGTGTAACAGAATTCATGAACTTTCAAGTAGCTGGAACGTTAAAACCTCAGAATTTGAAGAAATAATAAAGGCATCTGAGCAGATTAAAGTTGATACTGATGTAAATCATTCATCAGCTTGTAAAAACTGCGAAGTCAGATATATATGTGGTGGTGATTGTAGAATGAACTATGCTGGCATTTCAAATGCTGATAAGCATGATGGTCAGTGGGAAAATACTTGCCCTAAAGGAACAAAAGAGAACCTTTATAGAAAGATGATTCTGAGCAATGAGTATTTTTATGTAAATATTGATGAGGAGTAGTGAATTGGCTGATTTAATTATTAATGTCAATCTTGATGAAAGTCGAAAAAAGCAAGGGCTAATAATTGAAACATATGAAGGAACAATTCCTCATTTAAAAAGCAAAAAGTTTTCAGGACAGCTAAGGAATATTAATCTGTTCTCGATTTCTTATGCAGATAATTTAAGTTTGGCTGATTTACAGAATATCAAGAATGTCTTTAATGATTCCGTCAATACCCAAATCAGTAAATATCAATATTTGTTTTCTGTGAACCGATTACCGTATTTGCAAACATTAGTGAGCCAAGGATGTGTGTTTTGCAAGGATAACTGTAAAAGTCCCATGTATGAATTGGAACAGTTATTGTTAAACACGGGAATCGAAAAATTAGAAGGTATTCATGATTTTTTAGCCTTTCAGGACAGAACAGTATTATATATAGATTATGATGAAAAAAGGGGGGGGGATGTAAGAAACAAGATTATTCCTCTTTTTTATGTAAATGTCACTTCAGAAGATTATTATTCGGAATTGTTTTTTGATTATGGAAATGATCTAGTTAAGGCCGATGATAAGGAAATGTTCCTGAATAACGAGTTAAAATACAGAAATTATAAGTTTGAAAAGGACATTATTTCACTAATTAAAGAATATCATTGGAAGAATTTAACAAAGAATGCCTTTACCTATTCAGGGAAAGATATTACTGAGGATATTAAAAGCTTAGCGTTTTCTGGGATTCACTTATATACAAATAGCCGAAAGAAAATTAATGTCGCTGATTTTGATAATGTTAGTGTAAGTTATGGACTAGATTGGTTTGAACTTAGTGGAAACGTGACTGCTGGTGACTCAGAAATCAAACTAAGTGAGCTTATTGATTTTAGAAAAAAGAAAGAACCGTGGACGGAATATAACGGACAGATAATTTTTTCGCCATCATCGTTGAAGAAACTAGGAAAAAATGAAATTGAAAAAAACGGTGACAATCTTAAAATCTCTAAGGATGATATATTAAGCGCATTAGAGATCGTAGATTTCTTTGGGAGTAAGAATGTTGAGGCTTTTAGTGAATTATCAAGATACCAAGACATTAATCTTCAATTAACTAATGTACTTCAAAACACTTTACGCGAATATCAGAAGATTGGCGTGAAATGGTTACTTTCTTTGCGTAAGAATGGATTTGGAGGCTGTTTGGCTGATGATATGGGACTTGGAAAAACGCTCCAAGTTATTTCATACTTCTCAGATAAGTCACAGTTAGGAACCAATGCGCTTATTGTTGTACCCAAGACGTTAATTGAAAATTGGAATCGCGAATTTAAGAAATTTGCTCCAGATATATCAACTTATGTTTATCATGGTATAGGAAGAAATCTTGCAGATGCGTTGAACTGCCGTGTTATCATTACGACATACGGTACACTGCTTAATGATATTGAACTAATAAATGAGTGTAATTTTGATCATCTTATAATTGATGAGGCTCAAAATATTAAGAATTCTAGAAGTAAGGCATATCGCGCTGTAAAAGCAGTGCGTGCAAAAACAAGAATTATTATGACAGGAACTCCTTTGGAAAATAATATTCAAGAGTATTGGGGGTTGATGAAAATTGCTAATCCCACAGAGTTATCATATAAGATGATAATGAATGGTCTCTCAGAGGAACAAATTATCGAAAAGGTTAAGAGATTAACTAGCCCATTTTTGCTTCGCCGCTTTAAAAAGGATGTAATAGATGATCTTCCAGAAAAAGAAGAACGGATTGTCTATTGTTCTTTTGATGACGATCAGAGAAAACTATATAATAAACTGCTGGAGTCAATTAAGTATGAAATTGATCGTAAAGCTGACAGATATGAGATAAAATCTAACTCAATTATTTTAAGCGGATTGATGTATTTACAAGAGGTTTGTTGCCATCCAAGGCTTATACCCAAAGAATATAATAGTGAGATGTGTTTTGAATCCGCTAAATTGGATCAACTGTTACTGATGGTGGATGAGCTTTATGCAGCAGGACATAAGATTGTTATTTTTAGTAGATTTACAAGGATGCTAGAGATAATCAATAAAGAATTCATAAAGCGGCATTTTAATATTTTCTATCTAGATGGAAGCACAAAAGATCGGCAGAGCGTGGTAGATGATTTTGAAGAAAGTGATGAAGGAGTATTCTTGATAAGCTTGAAAGCTGGTGGCGTAGGCTTGAATCTTATTTCAGCAGACACAGCAATATTATATGATCCATGGTGGAATCCAGCAGTAGAAAAGCAGGCAGAGGATAGAATATATAGAATAGGTCAAAAGAAAAAAGTTACTGTATTTAAGTTAATTGCAGCGGGCACAATAGAAGAAAAAGTGCAGACTCTACAGGAGACCAAGAAAAAACTTTTTGATGATGTAATTGAAGGAAATGATATTCCTCAGAATATAACTATGAAAGATATAAGAAATCTTCTAAACTAGTTCCATTAATTAGATTAAGGAGTTGTGCCCCTAAAAATAAAAGAGAGCTGTCTCATGAGAAAAATGAACTGCCCCCCCAAAAGTTAGACCTTTGGTCTAACTTTTGGGGGGGCAGTTCAAAGAGAAATGCTTTTTTTCATGCACCTGTTTCTTTACACGTAACGATATTCTTTACGGCAGCTGATCCAGAAGGAAACTGTCACGAAAAATGCCAGCAGCTTGGCGATGGAAACAGAAAGCCAGATGCCGTCCGTGCCGAGCCATAGCGGAAGCGCTATAACGGCGATGATTTGAAAAACAACGGACTGGAGGAGAGAGATTACTGAAGAGATGAAACCGTTGTTCAGTGCCGTGAAGAACGCCGAGCCGTACATGCAGAAACCGTTCAGGAGGAAAGAGAAGGAAAAGAATCGGAAACCCCGGACGGTGAGCGTGGCTAAAGTTTCATCGTAGCCGACAAAAATATCCGCCAGCATGGGGGCGGCGAGGTATGCGGAGGTGGTGAGGAAAAGGCCGGCACCGGCAATGACGGTGAGGCTTTTTCGGAAAATGCTCTGCAGTTCATCATCGCGGCGGGCGCCGTAATTGTAGCTTACGATAGGCGCGGTCCCCATGGAGTAGCCGATGAAAATCGCTTCGAAGAAGAATGCCACATACATGATCACGCCGAAGGCGGCGACCCCGTCCGTTCCGGCGATGGAGATCAGCTGATAATTGTAGAGCATGGAAACGAAGGACATGGAAATATTTGTGAGCAGTTCCGAAGAGCCGTTTGTACAGGTCTTCCAAAGCGCAGGGCCATCCCATTCCGGTTTCACCAGCTGAAGAGAAGATGTATTTCTTTTTAGGAAGTAAATCAGAGGGAAAAGACCGCCTGCGTATTCGCAAAGCACTGTGGCGAGGCCGGCGCCTAAAAGGCCCCATTTGAAAACAAGAATGAAAAGGGCATCAAGACCGATATTCGTCACACCGGAGAGGATCGTCATGCAAAGACCGAGAGAAGGTTTTCCTGCGGTGACCATGAACGATTGGAATACCCGCTGGAGGACAAACATGGGGAGAGAAAGAAGAAGTGTGCGGCCGTAAAAGACACTGCATGCAAGCACTTCACCGGATGCACCCATGGCGGAGGCAAGAAAGGGCATAAGAAAGTAACCCAGGGCGGAAAGCAATATGCCCCCGGCGAGAGCGGAAAGGACGATAAGAGAAAAAAGGCGGTTCGCTTTTTCTGTCTGCCCCTCCCCCATGGTCTTTGCTACGAGGGCGCTGCCGCCTGCGCCGAACATGAATCCGACACACGCGAAAACCATGATGGCGGGAAAAATCAGGTTGACCGCGGTGAATGCCGTCTTGCCCACATAGTTCGATACGAAAAATCCGTCGACCATGGTGTAGGTGGAAATAAAGATCATCATTACCACGGAGGGCAGGACGAAACGGAAAAGGCTCTTATAATTGAATCGGGAGGAAATGTCTATATGCATAAAGGCTCCTTAAAAAAGAAATGACAGTAGGCAGATTCCGGAGGTGAGCAGATATTGATGTCTGTATGCTGACATTTTCTGAGAGCGTTTACTTAGAGTATAGTGGAATATAAATTTTAACGCAAAAACGGTTTCCGGATACAATTTTATCTGAAAACCGTTTCATATATTTGTTGGATGAGGGGACTATTTTTTGTTTTTTGATTTACTCTTTTTTGTTTTCTTTTCCTTTTTCAGTTTGAGTGCGTTATTGTTCAGCGTGAAAACCGGTGTTTCTTCTGTTGTTTCTTCTTCCGGCAGCGGAGGGATGTCTTCTTTTTTGCCGTCCTGAAGGAGAAGCTTTTTCAGGTTTTCCAATTCTTTTTCCTGCTCTTCTTTGTCGGCTTCCAGCCGGGCTATTTTGGCGTCTTGGGCTTCCCCTTTTTCTCTGGCGATTTCCACAGGATCGCCGCCGATTCCCCAGCTGTCCATGTCTACTTCTTCAATGGTGACGATTGTGGTTTTCGGGTTTTTGTTCAATACGCGGGCCAGGAGTTCCGTGGCTCCTTTGATAAGTTCCGCTTTCTGTTCGGCGGTAACGCCTTCACGTGTGATTTTGATATTGATGTAGGGCATGGGAACCTCCTGTCTGAAAATGATTCAAATATTTCTTTCATTATACCATGAAAGGAGGGTCTTTTATTTGACACACAGGGAGCCTTCCTGTAAAATTTAAAAAGGGATATATAAAGTATCTTCGCCCCCGATGGGGCTTTTTTTATGCATAAAAAAGCTTCATGCAGATGTATTCTGTGAAAAGGAGAGGCAATGAGCAGATTTTATGATGTGGTAGTTATCGGTGCCGGACCGGCGGGTATTTTTACCGCTCTTGAACTGGCGGATACCGGTGCATCTGTCCTGATCCTTGAAAAGGGATTGGATATCCGTGAGCGCATAGCGCTGAATCGTGACAAGAATGCTCCGCCGAAAGACCGCCGGGCGAATATCGTTTGCGGCTGGGGCGGCGCGGGTGCGTTTTCTGACGGGAAGCTGACGCTTACTACGGATTACGGCGGCAATCTTGATGATTATATGAATAAAGGAGAGCTTGCCGGTTTAATTTCCTATGTGGATTCGGTGTACTGCAGGTACGGCGGCGCTGAAAGAAAGGTATACGGCGATGAGTTTGCCGAGGAAATACATGAACTGAAACGGAAGTCCGCCGCGGCGGATCTTATGTTTATCCCTGCCCGCATCCGCCATCTCGGTACGGACGTGAACAGCGTCATTCTTGCCAATATGCGCGATTCTCTTCCGTCCAATGTGACCGTTATTTCCAAAACAGCGGCGGACAGAATTCTTTCGGACAAAGACGGAACGGTTCTCGGTGTGGAAGCGGGCGGGGAGACGTATCGCTGCAAGTACCTTGTGGCGGCACCCGGCCGTGAAGGGGCGGAGTGGTTTATGAAAGAAGCCCGCGCGCTCGGTTTGGAGACACAGTCAAATGCGGTGGACATCGGTGTCCGTGTGGAATCTCCCGCAGAAGTGTATGAACCGATCACAAAGATCTGTTACGAATCGAAACTGGTGTATTTCTCCCGTTCCTTTGATGACCGGGTACGCACGTTCTGTATGAATCCTTACGGTTTCGTGGTGACGGAAAATAATGCGGGGCTCCAGACAGTGAACGGCCACTCTTTTGCCCATAAGAAGAGCGGAAATACGAATTTCGCCATTCTTGTTTCCAAACAATTTACCAGTCCCTTCAATGAACCCATTTCTTACGGGAAATATATCGCATCCCTGGCGAATATGCTTGGCGCGGGACCAATCGTCCAAAGGCTGGGTGATCTTCGTGACGGCCGCCGTTCTACGGTAGAAAGGATACGCCGCGGCCTTGTCCGCCCCACCATGCCGTCCGCGACGCCGGGAGATTTATCTTTAGTCTTGCCATACCGCTTTTTAAAGGATATCATGGAGATGTTCGAAGCGCTGGATCAGGTGGCGCCGGGAGCAAATTCCAGGCACACTCTTCTGTACGGCGTGGAAGTGAAATTTTATTCTTCCCGCATAGCGCTGACGAACCAGCTGGAAACGAAATTCAGAAACTTCTTCGCTATCGGCGACGGAGCCGGCATTACCAGAGGGCTTGTCCAGGCCTCGGCGGCCGGAGTGGTGGTGGGCAGAGAAATCTGTGCCAGGGAAGGAAAACCGAAAGGGGATATGTAAATGATTCCAAGGTACACAAGGCCGGAAATGGCAAAAATCTGGGATGAAAGAAATGAATGGCAGACCATGCTTGATGTGGAAATCGCCGCATGCGAAGCCAATGCGGAGCTGGGACGTATTCCTAAAGAAGCGGTGGAAGTGATCAAAGCGAAAGCGGATTTTGATGTGGAACGCATTCATGAAATTGATCGTGAAATTAATCACGATATCATCGCGTTCCTTTCTGCCGTCGGAGAATATGTGGGCGATGAAGCGAAGTACATCCATATGGGCATGACTTCTACCGATGTGAAAGACACGGCTCTCAATGTACAGATCAAGCAGGCATCTGACGTGCTTATTGCCGGTCTGGAAAAACTGGCGGAAGTCCTGAAACGCCGGGCTGTGGAATTTAAATATACACCCACCATCGGCCGTACCCATGGCGTCCATGCCGAACCGACCACGTTCGGGTTGAAAATTCTCCTGTGGTACAGCGAAACTTTAAGAAATATCGAAAGAATGAAACGGGCCGCTTCTGAAATGGCGGTGGGGAAATTGTCCGGTGCTGTCGGTACTTATGCGGATGTTGATCCGTATGTGGAAGAATACGTCTGCAAAAAAATGGGACTGACCCCGGAAATCGTAGCGACCCAGGTCGTACAGCGCGATCATCATGCGGAATACATTACCACCCTCGGCGTTATCGCGGGCACATTGGCACAGATCGCCCTGGAAGTCCGCCATTTGCAGAGAACGGAGGTAAGGGAAGCGGAAGAATATTTCAGTCCGAAGCAGAAAGGATCCTCCGCCATGCCCCATAAAAGAAATCCCGTCAAATCAGAACGGATCTGCGGCATGGCAAGACTCGTGCAGGGGTACGCCCTTCCCGCTTTTGAAAATATACCCCTTTGGCACGAACGGGATATTTCCCATTCCTCTGTGGAGCGTGTCATGATTCCTGATGCGACCACTGCATTGGATTATATTCTGGCACAGACGACCGATCTGGTAGATAAACTCCTTGTGTATCCGGAAAAAATGCTGGAAGATTTGAACATGACCGGCGGATTGATTTACAGTCCCCGCGTTCTGCTTGCCCTTGTGTCCAAAGGCGCTTACCGTGATACAGCATACCGATGGGTGCAGAGAAACGCCATGAAACGCTGGCTTGAGGGGGAAGATTTCTATGAAAACCTCTGCAAAGACGAAGATGTGAGAAAATATCTGTCTGAAGAAGAAATCAAAGAGTGCTTCGATTACAAACCCATGCTTGTCCATGTAGATAAAATATTTGCAAGATTTGGATTGTAAGAGCGGAAGATGGATGTCAGAAGACAGAGGTCGGATGCCGGAAGTCGGATATCAGAAGACAGCTATGAGCCGATAACTGTAAGCTGATATCTGATAATAAAGAATCACTGTATTATTAAAAGGAAGGAAAATGTGTAATGGCAACAGCTATGGTCATTGGTGCCCAGTGGGGCGATGAGGGAAAAGGAAAGATTGTAGATTACCTGGCGGCGAAAGCGGACGTCGTTGTCCGTTCCCAGGGAGGGAATAACGCGGGACATACGGTTGTGACCGGCGGCAAAGCTTATCCGCTGCGCCTTATGCCGAGCGGCATTATGTATCCCGGCACCATCTGTATCGTCGGTACGGGCGTTGTCGTTGATCCGAAGAGTTTCCTTGAGGAAATGGAAAAGCTGGAGGCTCAGGGGATTAATGCAAAGCATCTCCAGATTTCCACCCGTGCGCAAGTTGTATTTCCTTACCATATCCGCTTAGACGAAGCGGAAGAAATGAGAAAAGGCAGCCGGAAGCTGGGGACGACGAAAAACGGGATCGGGCCGTGCTATGCGGACAAGATCAACCGCATCGGCATCCGTATGTGCGACCTTATGGATAAAGAAGTTTTTGCGGAGAAATTGAAGTACAATGTGGAGCAGAAGAACATGCTCCTGGAAAAACTTTACGATATGGAAGGCTTCGACTATGAGCAGATGCTGATTGATTACCTGGGATATGCGGAAAGGCTCCGACCCTATGTGAAAGATACGAACTACACTGTCCAGACTTTGGTCAGGGAGGGAAAGAATGTCCTCTTTGAAGGTGCCCAGGCTTCTATGCTCGATTGCGACAACGGCACTTATCCTTTCGTTACATCGTCCCATCCGACGGCAGGCGGTGCATGTATAGGCGCAGGCATCGGGCCGCACATGATGCAGAATATCTTCGGTGTGGTGAAAGCGTACAGCACCCGTGTCGGAGAAGGGCCGTTTCCGACGGAACAGATGAATGAAATCGGCGACCGTATCCGGGATATTGCTCATGAATTCGGTACAGTTACAGGCCGTCCCCGCCGTGTAGGCTGGCTTGATGCCCGTGCCGTCCGTTATGCGGCAGCGCTGAATTCTTTCGATTATCTGGCGATTACCCGGCTGGACATCCTTGATGAGCTGGAAGAAATCAAAGTCTGCGTCGGCTATGAATATGAAAGGAAACCGGTCAAAGAGTATCCGGCAGACCTGAAATTCCTCTCCAAAGTCACCCCGGTTTATAAAACCTACAAAGGATGGAAAGAAAAAATCAGCGCTATCCGTGACTATGACCGGCTTCCGGCACTCTGCAAAGAATACCTGGCGGATATTTCTAAAGAAATCGGAGTGCCCATTGGCATCGTTTCCGTGGGGCCCAGCCGTGAAGAAACCATCGTAGTGAAAGATGTATTTTAAGAATAGAAAAGTAAGTATATAGAATAGAAAAACGCGTGTCCTGAAACTGAAAAAGCAGGAGACGCGTTTTGTATTTCTCAAAGAAAAAGGCTCCGCGAAAGGAGCCGGTTTGGAGCGGATGATGGGAATCGAACCCACGTATTTAGCTTGGGAAGCTAATGTTCTACCATTGAACTACACCCGCATATAAAATTGTACTTCATTATTGTAGATGATTTTATCGAATAAATCAAGATTTTTAAAAAGGAAAATGAATAAGGTGAAAAAACGGACTTTTTGGAGCGTTCCTGTGATTTGCGTGGACATAAGGGAAATGATTGTTTATAATGTTGGTTAACCATTAAAGGTTTATTTGTTTTTCTTCCGGCAGTATGGAGATAGGAGGTCAATGGAGGATAGCAAAACGGAAGAAAAGGTTAGTTTGCTGAATTGCTTTTTCAAGTTCAATAGAGTGGGAGGATGATTACTTATGGAAGAAGAACAGAAAAAGGTGAGCGGGGCTGCCGTGCTGCCCAAGGTAGGGTGGAAAGGAATGCTTGCTCTGGCTTTCGGCATTCTTTTCTTTGCCGGAGTTTTTACTACGATACAGGGGGCAGAATGGCTCAAAGCATTTGATTACAGTACGCTCATCGGTAAATTTGGTACGATGAAAGACCCGGCGAAAGCAACTTTTGTCGGTATGGGCGGGGTAAGCGCAAGAGGAGGATTTATTTTTGCCTTATCGCTCATTCCTTCCGTTATGCTGGCCATTGGTGTTGTAGACGTGCTGGATCATTATGGCGCGCTTTCCGCGGCGCAGAAATTGATGACGCCGCTCTTTAAACCGCTGATGGATGTACCCGGCCTCGTCGGACTGGCTTTGATTACCGATCTGCAAAGTACCGATGCAGGCGCGGCTCTGACCAAAGAATTATATGATGACGGCCTTATCGATAAAAGAGAACAGACCATCATTGCAGCATGGCAGTATTCTGGAGCGGGAACGATCAGTAATTACTTTGCTATCGCAGGCGCGCTTTTCGGATTTATTCTCTGCCCTATTATTCTTCCTCTTATCATCATTATGGTCATGAAATTTGTCGGTGCCATGATTTGCCGCTTTGCTCTTGATACTATTTATAAAGGAGATTTCAAAAATGACAACTGAAACGAGACCGGTACAAATTAAGCCTAATATTTTTGATATCTTCATCGGCGGCGCCAGAAAAGGCTGGAACCTGGCTACACAGAACCTTGTGCCGAATATTTTGATGGCCTATGTCATTGCCTATATTTTAAACATCCTTGGCATTATGGATTTCCTCGGATACTGGCTGGGGCCCATCATGGGCATCTTCGGCCTGCCGGGACAGTCTTTCGTTATTCTTCTGACCACCTGGCTGTCTTGTTCTGCAGGGGTAGGTGTGGCAGCCTCCCTCTATGCATCAGGCATCGTCAATGGAGAACATGTAACAATCCTCATGCCTGCCTTGATTCTGATGGCGTCCCAGATCCAGTACATGGGCCGGCTCCTCGGCCTTGCCGATGTACCGAAAAAATATTGGCCCCTGCTTATGGTGATCAGTATTTTCAATGCATTCATCGGTATGTTTATCATGAAACTGCTTATGCCGTTCTTTAATTGATTGTCTTACGCAAGAGAAAAGGAGGAAATCATGGCAGATGTATTTACCCATTTTAACTATCTTCATACTATTCCTGAAATAGGGATGAAAGAATTTAAAACTTCCGCTTATGTGGCGGATGTGCTGAAACAGCTCGGTTATGAAGTAGAAACACAGGTCGGCGGGGCGACAGGCGTCGTCGCGGTCTGTGACAGTGGTAAACCGGGACCTGTTCTCGGCCTTCGCGCGGATATGGATGCTCTTGGGACGAAAGACGGCGGCGCCGCCCACCTTTGCGGGCATGACGGACACATGGCCATGCTTCTTGCGGCGGCGGAAGAAATCATGGAAGAGAAGCTGGTGAGGAAAGGGAAACTGAAGCTTCTTTTCCAGCCGGCGGAAGAAACGACTGAAGGTGCTCTTTCCATGCTGAAAGGCGGTGTTATTGACGATATTGAAATCCTCATCGGCATGCATGGACGTCCCATCCAGGAGTGCCGTGTGGGAGAAGCGGCTCCTGCTTTGTATTACAGTGCCGCTACCCATGTGAGGATCGACATCACAGGCGTGCAGAGCCATGGGGCCCGACCCTATCTCGGCACCAGCGCGCTTGACGCGGCATGCCTCATTGTACAATCCGCCAATGCTCTCCGCTTCAATTCCAATGTGGTGTGCAATATGAAAGCGACACAGATTCATGCGGACGCAGGTGTGGCAAACGCGGTTCCCGGTACAGCGACGATTACGTTCGATCTCCGCAGCCGGGACAATGACGTGATGGAACTGATGATTCAAAAACTGCGGGGCGCAGCGGAAAATGCGGCCGCTTCCATTGGCGCGAAAGCAGGCTTCACCATTCTGCATCAGACACCGGCGTCCATTATCACACCTGAAATCACGGAAATCATCGGGGAAGTGATTACATCCGAACTTGGTGAGAAAGCCTGCATCCCTCCGATCGTCACCGCGGGAGGGGAAGACTTCTTCTGGTATCCGAAAATGAAACCGGAATTGAAAACAGGATTCATCGCATTGGGCGAAGATGCGGAACCGGGACTTCATGATCCTGCCATGCACTTCAACCACGATGCGCTTCCCTATGGCGTGAAAATTCATAAAGGCCTCGTGAAGAAATTCCTTGGCTGACGATTTCCCATATAAAAGACCCGTGCTGTATCTATCTGCAGATATGGCGCGGGCCTTTTATATTGCTGCCGAAAGGGTTGTATTCGCAGAATGCGGCTTATAGGACATTTCGTGTTGGTTTTTATACCGATGAAGTTAGACATTGTCTG